>Ga0247730_1000140_pt1 | contig 71727 bp, 61 predicted proteins | sample UWRJL073202C2_FD_180959 | JGI IMG/M metagenome (GOLD analysis project Ga0247730, IMG submission 180959) | Plant litter microbial communities from Arlington Agricultural Research Station in Wisconsin, United States - UWRJ-L073-202C-2 | ecosystem: Environmental > Terrestrial > Plant litter >...
CCTTTTACATGGTATGGCGCAAGGGTTTATAAATGGAGCCTTGACAACGGAACCGATAAAATTTGGATTCAGATCGTTCAGGAAAAACTTGACCTTTTTGCAAGCTATTATCTAGAATCGGGCACATCAGAAGAATTCTTAAAAAAAGTGGAAGACACCGCTCTTGTCGAACAGACATTTTTAAGAAAAAGGCCTCTTGAAAAAAATATTTCTAAGGAACAGCTCTGTGAAAACTTCCTTTCCATGATCCGTACCGCCGCATCGCTATTTTAGCTTAAAAGGGATCCCGCTTTTGTCCAATGTTACGAACTGCTGCCATTTTTATTATATCAGACTAAATTTTAGCAGCTATATTTGATAGCATAAAAGCAAAAACAGCCTCAATGGAACTTAAAAAAATGGCTTTAGAAATAATGGCCCTGAAAAATGCAGACCTGGCGCTAAGGGACAGGCTGGCGCAAGATGGAAAGCTAAGCGAAGGCTATGGAGAGGACATGAAGGCGCTGCACAACGCCAATGCCGCAACGCTCAGCGCCATAATCGACAGGATTGGATACCCAACCGAAGACCTGGTGGGAAAAGAAGCGGCCGCAGCGGCCTGGCTGGTGATCCAGCATGCCATAGAACAGCCTGAATTCATGAAAAAGTGCCGCAAGCTGCTGGAAAGTGCTGTCAAAGAAAACAGGGCCGGCCCCGTCAGCCTGGCCTATCTGGCCGACAGGATAGCGGTATTTGAAAACAGGCTCCAGCAGTATGGCACCCAGTTTGACTGGGACGAGAACGGACAGCTGAGCCCAAATTCTATGGACAGCCTGGATAAGGCCAACGAAAGAAGAAAAGCTATCGGGCTGAATTCCATTGAGGAGCAGACGGATCTCATGAGACAGCGGGCAAAAAACGAAAACCAGGTACCGCCAACAGATTTTGAGGCAAGGAAAAAAGAAATGGAAGCCTGGAAAAAAAAGGCGGGCTGGATAAAATAAGAGCACAGCTAATCTTCGAAAACATTCGGTAATTAGCGCGCGCATTATTCCATAAAAGTATTCGCGAAAGGCCGCATCTGAAATTTTATTTAATTTAGTACTGAATAACATTCCTATTGCCTGCCAAAAAAAGCAGTAATAATTAAAAAAAACAATGAACAGAATTTTAACCGCATTTATTTCGCTGCTCCTTTTTAATTTCGGATCGGCCCAAAACGGAAAGCTTTTGTCTAAAAAAGCGCTCGATATCAGCCAGACGCCTGTCTGGAATAAAATTTCAAATAACGGCGTGCTGGTTTCTGACTACCGGCACCTGGATAGCCTCGACTTCTTCCTGATCACTTATGAAAGTGACGGCCTCGTGGTCAGCGGCATGCTGGCAGAACCCAAGAAGGCAGGCAAATACCCGGTCGTTATTTTTAACCGTGGCGGCAACCGGGATTTTTCGCAATTGACGGCCGCCGCAATGATTGCATATACTTCCAAACTGGCGGCAGAGGGTTATGTGGCCATCGCCAGCAATTATAGGAAAAATGACGAATTTGGCGGGGCCGAACTAAATGACGTGCTGTATTTGCTGGAAACAGTAAAAGAAGTGGAAAAGGCCGACCCGGATGCAGTCGGGATGTTCGGGTGGTCGAGAGGTGGCATGATGGCGTATCTTGCGCTCCGGAAGTCTGGCCGGATCAAAACGGCAATCGTAGGCAACGGCCCGGCCGACCTGTTCCAGACGATTGCTGAGCGGCCAGAAATGGAATCCCAGGTAATCGCAGAATGCATCCCCGAGTATTGGAAAAATAAAGATTCAGAACTGGAAAGGCGTTCCGCAATCTGCTGGGCAGACGAATTGTGCAAAAGCAGCAGCCTGTTGATTTTATGCGGGACAAATGACGAGAATGTCAATCCTGCTCAGGCACGGGCAATGGCGCAAAAACTGAAGGAAATAAAATATGACTGTGAATTTAAGGAAGTAGAAACTGACCATTTCTTTTCTGGCAAAAAAAAGGAGCTGGAAACGCTGGTCATAGATTGGTTCGGTAAAAAATTAAAGAACTTTCGTTAAAGTACCTATGACTAACAGGTTAAGCTGCCGGTAAAATTCTCATTTCCCACAAACATTCGTGCGGGTACAAAAAATGCTATCGCCGATATACCTTGCTGGGGAGAAGTCCGAACCGCTTCTTGAACGCTTTTAAAAAATGCACGTAATTTTGAAAACCGCAGGAAAATGCGGCCTCGCTCGGCGGGGTGCCTTCCTTCAAGAGACCTATCGCTTTCTGCATTCTTGCCTCATTATAAGACTTGTGGATGCTCGTATTGAAATAGTTCTTGTAGCTTATTTTCAGTACAGACACGCTTGTTCCGAACAGTACCGATAGCTCTTTTAATGTGGGCAGCGGCTGGTCCAGGTGCGTATAAATATAGTCGTGCACCGCTTTCGCTTTTTTGGCTCCCCCGCCAAAAGAGAATTCACTTTTCAAATGGGAGAATGCTGAAAAATCAGGAACGCTGATATGTATGGCAAGCTTCATCTCTTCATGCAGCATTCGGGAGATAGCACAGAACGCAGGTACAAGACGATAGTCTTGCTTAATATAGGTCATCTGGAAATACCCGTTAAAATTAGCGCTAAAGCAGGCCTTATTTTTTATGACGTTCCACAAAATATTCGATTCCGGAGCCAGGAATGACGAGAAATCAGGTTGCGAATCAAGAATGGCGTCAAAAAAAGAAACCGCCTGGCAGCTGAAGCTTTCCACTTTAAAATACCTGTCGGTTATAATGGTATAATTTTCTGTAGTACTACAATGAAAAAAATGCTCCGAAAATTTTCCTTCTGGTGAAGAGTCGCCCAATAAATCAAAATTGTGGCGTGAAACGGAAAGCAGCAACGGATAAGGATTATAAGAAAAAAGGGGGGGATCCATAAATAGGCAGAGTATAGTCCGGCCATCGCAGGCCGAAAGGATCGCAGTGAGTAGAATCCAGGGATAAAACCCTTGTACCGTCATTTTCAAGAAGCCGGGATCAGTCCCCGCTTCGGGGCAGTTTTAATCGGACCCATAAATGCAAAAAGCTCTCGGATGTCAAGCTGCAGGGCATCAGCAATCAGCCGCAGGTTATTCACAGAAGTATTGATCTTGCCCAATTCGATCCTGCTGATCACCAATACGTCTACGTCGCAGTCGATGGCCAGCTGGGCTTGGGTAATGCCCATGCCTTCCCTGGTCTTCTTCTGATGGGTACCGAGAGATTGGAGAAAAGGATAGTCTACATTATTAGCCACATACAAAAATTCCATTTCTCGCAAAAAAACATATAGGACTATAATCCTATAATGAAACATCCTGCTTCCCACATGAAAAAACAGAATCTCCTTTGCCTCGCATCCTCCATCCTAGACTACTGTAAATTTATATAGTGCCATAATGGAATTGAAGATTGAAGTTGTGAAAGATTTATTGACGCTTTCAGTAGTGAATACTGCCGACGGTAAAGAAATCATAATGATTAAGCAAAAAGCGGTCAACTAATTTAAAATCTGGCTCCTAAATAGCCGCGTTTCAATAACATGTTCTAATTAAACAAAAAAAAATCCCGATTCGCATCGGGATTGTCATTTGTAAAAATTGATGCTTCTAAAAACTATCAAAATTATAAGTACGATTTAAAAAGCCAAGAAAATTGGAATTTTCTACATTAAAGTTTTTCAATTTATTAAAAGCTACATTTTAAAACTTGTCCTAGTAGCCGTATTATTTGTCAGCTTCTATTTTTAATTTTTCCAATATTTCGTCACCCAATTTCCATGAATAATCTTTTAAAATGATAGAATAAATTTCTTTCCACTTTTTAGAATTAGGATTTAACAAACTGGCTTTTTCTAATTTTAATGCCCTGCTAATTTCGTAAACGCTGTTAAATTCAGGATATGTTTTTTCACATTCGTCAAATTTACTTATTGCCTCATTAATTTTCTTTTTGAAAAGAAAGTCAAATGCTTCTGTTTCCATTCTTTGGGCAAGTTGAAATTTACTCGTCATACTTAGCTTGTTGCTGCCAATCTGCAGTTTGATCTCATTCTCTATATTCTTAGTATTAGGAAAGTTATTAATTTCAAATGAATCGTATCTGATTTTATTGTTTCCTTTGTTAGCTGTACTATCAGACTTAATTGCCATAATAATTTCAATTGGATCATATGCGGTTTTGTTATTTCGTTTGTTAGCGGTACTATCAGCCTTAATTGCCATTACCTGTGGATAAAGTTTTGTTTCATTATCGTATATTTTAGATTTTATGGTAGCTAATGCCTGCATTGCATTTTGAATCGTTGTTTGATTTATCTCAGAAGGAAGAGGTAATAATGTGGTAACCTCTTTAGATTTTATGCCAACGACTTCAATCATAAGGGTTCCTTTAACTTTTCCTAATTTGGCAGCCAGCCCAATTGATGATAGATCTCCAATGTTTATTCCTGCTTCGCTTGTGGTAAGAAGGGTTATTAATCTTAAGCCAACCCCAACCCTGTTGAAGCCGATAAAATCACCTAACTCATCCGCTTGCGGAAGTGTAGCGAATTTCATATAGTCCATTGTCACTTTATAGCTTGAATGTTTTGCAGATATTGTAATGGGCAAATAAGAAATACCGCCCTCAGCATTAACTTGCCCGATACTGACTAATACAGTTTCGTTATTTAGAAATTGGAAAATTTCCTCGCTAGTCAGAATTTTAATTTCTTTGCTGATTATTTTACCGTTTTCTACAATTTCTACTTTTTCATTATATTCAATCGGGTCAACAGGAACAAATCCCCTAAAATTTTCATGGGTCTCCCCCTTTTTCAAAATTTCCTCATGGGCTTTACAGCTAAAAAGAAATGCGACAATTAATATAGTATAAAAATATTTTCTCATGACTATTGTGTTTTAAGTTGGATTGATTTAAAAAACTGCTATTGCTTATTTTAAAGTTTAGCATACTGCCAAATATATTGCAGGGCTTATGGCTTATCTGCTTGCCGCAAGGCTTCCTGGCTTATTTATAAAATTGGTAAGCTCGACAGATTTGCTGTTCCAAAACAGTACCGACTCCATGGTAGTGCCATCGACCTTGAAAAGCAGTGGCTTGATCGGAATTTCCATCGTACCGAGGCTGTAAGATCCTTTTGTACTGCCCAGCAACAGCAGTTCTTGTTCGGGAGCAAGCTTGATAAGGTTCATCAGTTTGGCCGCCGCCGCGCCGCTGGTTACAATTCCTAAGATGGAGCTAATTGGGCATTGGACGTTAAACTGCGGATCAAGAAGCAGGCTGTGCAGTGGGCTCGGATCCAGCTTCGCTTCATAGGGTATGGCGTCAGGACGGATGCTGATCAGTAAGGTAGTGCCTTCCGTTCTTGCCGCAATAGAAGCGCCATAAGACGATTCGGGCAAGGAAACGGTAGCATTGCTGGTCGTCTTTTTGCCATAGTTGCTGTAGCAGAAAAAGACATATCCGAAGTCTGCAGGACGCAGTTCCAGATCAGAATGCAGCTTTGCCTCCACGTTTCCGGAAAGCTGCAGGGTGATGGCAGAAAGATCCTCGTTGAAGGAAGCAGTGTTTAGGCGTATTGCTGCGTTGCCGTTTCCAGATATTGTTCCTTTGAAACTACCCAGCGACAAAGTACCGGTGGCTTCGCGCCACACGTTGCACGCTCCAACCCTGGCTTCATTTTCTACTTGGTGGGTGATTCTGGCTGTCTCGCGGGCCACATCATGTGCCACTTTTCGGGCTTCCTCTCGGGTATTGCAAAGAGCTTCGCCTGCCTTGCAGGGTGCATTCCACCATTTGCATCCGTGGTCGCAACTCTTCCTGTTAAAGCTCGGATAACTGAATTTTGTCCTTGTCGCTTGGCAGTTTACGTCGCTTTTTTCTACTTCCAGCTTTTCGCTGAAGCTTGTAGAGGGCAATGAAAATTGCTGCTGCAATGCTATAGGCGCGGCAAGAGCTTCGTTAAGTAGGGTGGCAAGCGCTGCCTTGCTGATTTGGGCGGTAAGTGCGGCGTCTGGTTTTAAAGTATCAAAAGATTTGAGCCACTGGGCATCGAATTTTTCATTGTAGATTTTAAAGAGTTTTGAAGTTTCCGAAGCAGAATGCCTTTCTTCATTTGCAGAACCAGGCGCATAGAAAGGAGGTTTTATTGAGGCTAATTCTAGCAAAACCGTGACGCCGCTTGGCGTAATTCTTAGTGCCGTTTTGTTAAGGTAGCGTGCCACGTTTCTTGTGGGAGCTGTCACCTGCATGCCGGGATCTTTAAATAGCGTAGCGGCTTCCAGTTCATAGACAGTGCCCCAGCCGGCAGAAATTGCCGTAGGCTTTTTCAAAAACTGTCCGTTCAGGTTATCCATATAATTCTTGAGAAGGCTGCTTATTGACTTTGCAAGTATCTTTTTCCCAATTTTGGTTTTCTTCGAGAACGTAATGCTCTTGATCTTCGCGGCAGTTACAGAATTACGCAGGTAGATAGAATCTGATTCGGTGGCAACGGCTGTAGCTCCAGAAAAAGTTCCTTCAATCGAAACATTATATTTTAGAAGCTCTAGATGGAAATCGGCATCAGTAAGCAGTAGCTGGTTTCCTAGGGAAAGCCGAGGGCTGATGCTTTTAATTTTGAGATCGTCGTCGTCCATGGCGAGTGCTTCGCGTGTAATGGCCTGGGGAAGATAGTGCAAGAGCAGGCTCTTGTCAATATGCACGCCGGCATGCGGATTCAGGCTGTCGATGCCGGCAAGGTTGCGCTCGATCGAGGCATATTGCTGGTCATTGGCCGAAAGCGGTGGAAATTGCCTGTTCACCAAAGTTTTTAAGGGAGTGCAGCTGGATAACAGCATCGCGAACGATGCAATGATCAAAAAGCGTCGGAATACAGGGGGAAGATTTGTTTTCATCTTTTTGCAGGATTAGGTTAATGATTAAGTTTGTTCATGAGGCATTTCATTAGGATGAGCAACTGGCAGTCAATGAAATAATGTGCTGCCGCTGGTTTAATGGGAAGCATGGGATCAAAGCTAAATCGTCTTGCCGCTGCTGGCAATAGGGAAAACCCTAATTGGTGCAGCTTTTTTGCCTAACACACTGAATTTCTTTAATATGGCTCGTTTTATTAAGAAATAAGTGATATTTTAGCAGTGCTGTTGGGTAAAGTGAAAAACCTATTTGGCATATAGGGTTTTCCCCAATGCCAGCTTCTTAAAAAATAGCAACCTTTGTATGAATTAATAGTAACCCCCTAATACTTTAAATCATGAAAAAAATTATTTACTTGGCATTGATTGCTTCAATGCTTGCATGTGCAGACGGCAAGAAAGAAGTTCCTGTAGTAGCTAAACCTAAGCAAAACGACTGCGCAAACAACCCTACCATGAAACTGCTGGACAAGATGAACTATAGCGATCGTGCAGTATGGTTAAACAAACATGGAAACAAAACAATATGTAAAACGAAGCTGTATTCTTGTATTGAAGAAGACCACAGGGTCAGCAAGAAAGAATTTGATTCTTTGGCTTTAAGGCATCCAACAAACCAGTCTGGGAATATCAAGACGTATCCGAAAAAATGGGAAGAATTGAAAGAATATATAGACGGCACGGGCATCCAATGTTATGAAAAATATATAGGGTTCAAAATCACAAATGGTGATGTGGAGTTTAGCACGCTGCCGTTTACCAAAAAAGAAACTTGTTTTTCTGTACCGCTATTCAGAGGTATTGCAGAATTGCATCCGGACGCAGACGAGGTATCTTTTACGCAGGCCATGATAGAAATCAGAGATAAAAAAGGCATAGAGGAAGCAATGGATAAGGTCATATTTATGGTAAGCGAAAAAGGAAAGCTTTACTACTATGACATAAGCGACAATCCGAAAAAGAAGAAAAAGAGTCTGCCTTCTCATTCCGATTTATAATTTTCAGGTATGGTAGCTAGTTTCATAAATCCTGTAAAGCTGATGGTGCTGCTGACTTTTGCTGTGGCACTTCTCTTTTTGGGAAACAGCAGGAAAAAACTGCATCGCCTGCTTTTGGTGGTATTGGCTCTTGGCGCTGCCAATGAACTGCTGTCGCTGCTCTTCAGGAAATGGGAAATACCGATAAGGCTGAGCACCAACATCTATATTATTTTAAATGCTTTGCTGTGGTTCTTTATATTGCACGAAGTGGTCAGCCAGAAAAAGATAGTGCTTCTCATACTCTCCCTGTTTATGGGATTTGCACTGTTTAATTTTTTCTTGCTGGATGGCGTGGATTCTTTTAATGCCTATACATTCGTTTTGGGTTCGCTGCTGTATGTAGTGCTTTTTATAGTGGCAAGCTTTTCAGAACTTGGAAAAGAAAACCTGAAGTTTTTTCTGTCGCCCGCCTACATGCTCATTTTTGCACCAGTGCTGTTTTTTATAGGCTACAGCCTGATATTTGGTTTTAGAAATAGGGAAATAGACGGAGTGCCCATATTGGGCGGGCTCGAATTTTTTGAATTTATCAGTTATTTCGTGAACATTATTTTCTATGCAATGCTGAATGCCTACATATGGCGCGAAAAAAAGAGAATAGTATGATAAGAGATGTGGCATTTGGTATTATAATCGGATTGCTCTTCCTTAGTTTGGTTGTGCTTTTCTGTGTGCTTGTCGTCAAGCTTTACATTCGCAAGAGCGGAAATTATGCAATGGCACTCTACCAAAAAGACATCGATTCTCAAAAATCACTAAATGCTGCCATTCTGGAAACCCAGGAACAGGTGCTCGCAGGAATTGCCCAGGAGCTCCACGATGATGCAGGACAGCAGTTGGCCTATATTAATTTTCAGGTCGAGAACCTCAAGCTTGACTCTCCGGAGATGAAAAAAAAGCTGTCGTCGCTGTCAGAATCAGTCGGAGCTTTGTCGCAGTCCGTCAGAAGCATCAGCCATGCGCTGAACAGCCAGATGCTGGTGCAGCAGGATATTTTCAAGGCAATCGAGGCGGAAGTCAGAAGGCTGGAGAAAAACTGCCCGATAAGCCTCAAAGTGGCAGGAAAGTTTAGCGAGAGGGAGTTCAGTCCTGAAGAAAAAATCATGGTATATCGCATTTTTCAGGAAATGGTGGCGAACTGCTGCAAGCATGCTTCGGCTTCAGAAATAGCCGTAAGCCTGATGCGTGGCAACAATTTTGAACTCAGGATTGCTGACAACGGCAAGGGATTTGATCTCGCGCTCCTAGACGAAAAAGCCACGATGGGTTTCGCAAACATGAAAAGGCGTGCCGAAGTTATTGGCTTTGCACTAGATATACGTTCTGCCATAGGCAAGGGAACACAGCTGAGGCTCTATGAAAAAAACAAGGCCTGATATGGAAAAAATAGCAGTGGCGATTATAGACGACCACAAGATAGTAAGGCAGGGACTTAAGGAGCTGCTGCAAAAAGTAGGGCCTTACGAAGTCATTTGCGAATTCGGAAGCGGCCTGGAATTTTTGGAGGCATTGCCTTTAGAAAGGAAACCAGATATTTTTATACTGGACTATTCCATGCCCGGAATGGATGGCATCGGCGTGTTGAAAGCGCTCGAAGAAAGAGAAGGTGAACACAGGGTATTGCTCCTGACCCAGCATTTCGACGACAATCTGATTGATGAGGCCTATTTCCATGGAGCCCGGGGATTCCTGAATAAGAATTGCACCGCACAGGAACTCAAGGCGGCCATCGACGCCATAGTCAGGATCGGTTACGACAACATCACCGAAATACTAAAGAGGATGCGTTTCTACGGAAGCTTGCCAAAGACGGAAACGCAAAAAATAGAGCTCTCCTCAAGGGAAATGGAATTTCTTACGCTGGTATGCGACGAAAGGGAACTGACGTATGATCAGATGGCAGCCGCGATGGGATTGTCCGTTAAGTCCGTCGAGTCCTATCGCAGCGCACTGTTCGAAAAATTCGGCATAAAGTCAAAAGTTGGCCTGGTCCTCTTCTCCTACCGAAACCAGCTGACCCCTCCTTTTATTTAGACGAAATATTTTATCTTTCACGACGAAATACAATAGTTCTTGTCCTAAAATAGTGATATACTCGCAAGCTGTGATTGCTTGGCTCCGGAACAGGCACGCCTGAATCAGAGCAGTTGGCTAAAAGATGGAAAAATTATGATAAGAGAATCAAGATTTAAAACAGCTGTATGGCTGATTTAGGATTAAAAATTATAGTTGTATAGCTATATCAGGATGCATTCATTAACCTGTATAGCTAAAGTAGGACGGGACAACCGCCCTACTTAAAGCATAGATAATGCAGGGATAGTGCATGGTTAATGCATGAGAAGAGCATGAAAGACATGCAGGGCATTTTTTGCCCTTTCATTCCAAAATATACTTTCTTCTTTCCAATCTTTAAATACAGATATTTACTTTTTCAGCACGCGGATGGTTGCAGATCGCAGCAGCGCTTGGCATGGATTTTTGTTTTGGGCTGATTGGTTATTCTGGCGTTTAATTAGTTTCTACAAAAATTCGCTTACATTTGGTTTCAAATTCAATGGATTATGAAAAAAATGGCTTGCATGGTGATGCTGGTTTTGGGACTGAACGGCTATTCGCAAAGGTATTTCCCTAAACTGAATAATTTGTTTTTGGAACAGTCTGGTCGGGAATCGCTATTTTCTGAAGATCTCAATTATTTCAGGGAAGGCTTGCGCAGCGCAAACAACAAATTGTTTTATAGAAACCTGCAGACGTCTAGCAATACAGGCGCGGCGTTTTACAGCATGGGCATTATTCCGAGGTTTGTTACTGAAATTGATTTTATGGCTACGGGAATGCTTTTGAAATTTAAAGGCAAGAGTGATGAGGAGTTTCCTTCCTTTCCGATTATTTTCAATGAGTTTACTGATACAGATGGAGAAACAAAAGCGGGCAATGGAGAAATTGATGTCTTTAACGGGGGCCTGTCATTGGCATTTGCCAGCAAGCAGATTGCTGTTGCCGGCAAAAAAGTGGATAGCGATAAAGCCGAGTTTGTCATTAAAAAGATAAGCTACACGTTCTTAAAAGACAAGCTGTCAGTGAAATTGCAAGGTGAATTTTCAACCGCCATTTTGATCAAGAAGAAAAAACTGGCCGTGGCAGCTGTTAAGGAATTGAAGATCGAAGTTGTGAAAGATTTTTTTACGCTCTCAGCCGTGAATGCTGCCGACGGTAAAGAAACCATAATCATCAAGCAAAAAGCGGTTAAGTGATTTTGATTCGTGATGCCGTTTCCTTGGAGAAGCTGATAATGTGGATATTCCAACGCAGATTTTATTTTTAATACGCATGACACAACCAACGAAACAAAAAAATCCGTGCTAATCTATTAAATCCGCCATAATCCGCGTTCCAAATTATATGGCTATTGGAGCAAAATGACGCTACATCCGATCCGCCAAAATCCCCACTCCAATTACCCAGCCTAAGAAAAAAAATCCGCGCTGATCACTCAAATCCGCCATAATCCGCGTTCCAAATCGTATACCTATTCAAGCAAAATGACGCTACATCCGATCCGCCAAAATCCCCACTCCAATTACCCAGCCTAAGAAAAAAAAATCCGCGCTGATCACTCAAATCCGCCATAATCCGCGTTCCAAATCATATACCTATTCGAGCAAAATAGCGCTACATCCGATCCGCCAAAATCCCCGCTCCAATTACCCAGCCCAAGAAAAAAAATCCGCGCTAATCACTCAAATCCGACATAATCCGCGTTCCAAATCGTATACCTATTCAAGCAAAATGGCGCTACATCCGATCCGCCAAAATCCCCGCTCCAAATTACCAGCCCAAGAAAAAAATCCGCGCTAATCTCTCAAATCCGTCATAATCCGCGTTCCAAATCATATACCTATTCGAGCAAAATAACGCTACATCCGATCCGCCAAAATCCCCCGCTCCAATTACCAGCCCAAGAAAAAAATCCGCGCTAATCACTCGAATCCGCCATAATCCGCGTTCCAACTACCCCACACATGAGCAAAAAAAATCCCGACTTTGATCGGGACTCTCTATATAAGTGATTTAGGTTTAATAAGCCAATAATTCTTTCAGAGCATTTTCAAATCTGCCCTTGCTTAAAAACTGGTCTTCCAATGCTTTTGTAAACGGAATCGGAGAATCCAGACTCGCCACGCGCTTCACAGGTCCGTCAAGATATTGGAAACATTCTTCCATGATCATGGCTGAAATATCGCTGGCAATACCGCCAAACATCGTATCTTCTTGTAAAATAATCACTTTTCCTGTTTTCTTTACCGAAGCAAAAATAGCTTCAGTATCCAAAGGCTGCAAAGTTCTTAAATCTAATAAGTCTGCTGAAATAGCTGTGTTTTTCCCTAAAGTATCTAGCACCCAATGAACTGCGGCGCCAAAAGCGATAATCGTCACATCTTTTCCTTCTCTCAACAAGGAAGCTTTTCCTAACGGAAGTGTATAATAATCTTTTGGAACATCTTGGTAAACGCTTCTGTATAATTGCTTGTGCTCAAAAAACAAAACCGGATTTGGATCATTAATCGAAGCATTCAAAAGTCCTTTTGCATCATAAGGAAACGCCGGATAGACCACTTTTAAACCTGGTGTTTTGGTAAACCAAGCTTCATTTGTCTGAGAGTGAAATGGACCAGCTTGGGTTCCGCCACCGCAAGGCATTCTTACCACAACGTCAGCATTTTCTAACCAGCGGTAATGTGATTTTGCTAATAAATTCACAATCGGATTAAATCCCGTGGAAACGAAATCGGCAAATTGCATTTCAACAATTGCTTTGTGTCCGTTGATAGAAAGTCCCATTCCGGCTGAAACTACGGCGCTTTCGCAGATCGGCGTATTGATGACTCTTTCTTTCCCGAATTGCGCTACGAAACCATCAGTAATTTTAAAAGCGCCGCCATATTCTGCAATATCTTGGCCCATGATTACTAAGTTTTCATGACGTTCCATCGATTGTTTCAAACTCTCTGAAATAGCATCAATCAAACGGATGTTTACCACTTTTTCTGAAGGAGTAACTTCCTCAAAATCATAAGGTTTGTAAACGTCATTTAATTCTCCTTCGTAAGTAGCTTCAATTTCTGGTTCCGCTTGAACAATTGCCCAATTTTCATCAATTTCTTTCTTGATTTCAGCACGAATTTCTTCATCACCTTCCTCAGAAAGAACGTCGGTTAGTTTTAAATATTTTCTGTAATTATCAACAGGATCTTTGATTGCCCACATGTCCATCAATTCTTGCGGAACGTATTTTGTACCGCTCGCTTCTTCGTGGCCGCGCATTCTGAAGGTTTTAAATTCCAACAAAACAGGACGGGGCGTTTCAATCATCGAAGCTTTTAATTCAGATAATTTATTGAAAACTTCCAAGATATTGTTTCCATCGATAATATGCGATTCCATTCCATAACCAATTCCTTTATCGGCTAAATTTTCACAACGATATTGTTCATTCGTAGGAGTCGAAAGTCCGTAGCCGTTATTTTCAATTACAAACATCACCGGCAATTCCCAAACAGAAGCGATGTTCAAAGCTTCGTGGAAATCTCCTTCGCTGGTTGCTCCTTCACCTGTGAAAACGGCGGTAACTTTTCCGTTTTTCTTTAATTTATTGGCTAAAGCAATTCCGTCAGCGACACCCAATTGTGGTCCCAAATGCGAAATCATTCCGATAATTTTGAATTCTTGTGTTCCGAAGTGAAAAGAACGGTCTCTTCCTTTTGTAAATCCGTTTGCTTTTCCTTGCCATTGCGAAAACAATCGGTGCAACGGAATATCTCTTCCAGTAAAAACGCCAAGGTTTCTGTGCATCGGCAAGATATATTCGTCTTTATCCAAAACCGCAGTCACGCCACACGCGATGGCCTCCTGCCCGATTCCTGAAAACCATTTGGAAACTTTTCCTTGACGGATCAGAATCAGCATTTTCTCCTCAATCAATCGAGGTTTTAAAATTCTTTTATATAAGTCTAATAATTGCTCGTTGGTTAGATTTTTTCTATCGAAATTCATAATAGTTACGAAAAGGTTTGCGTGATTTTTTAGCTCGCCCAAAAGTATAAAAAAATAACATCATAAAAATGGAATGTTACAGAATTTTCAATTGTTGATAACTTTTGAAATTAGATTCTCAAAATAATCTATACATTTGTGATAATAAGGCTTAAAGCCTAGCAAAGTTATTAACATCTATTTTTAAAAGAGTATGCAAAATATTCCTAGTGTTGACTTGCGTGATTTCCTTTCGGACGACCCGAAACGTAAACAAAAATTTGTAAATGAAATCGGAAAAGCATTTGAAGAAATTGGCTTCGTTGCTTTAAAAGGTCATTTTTTAGATGACAAATTGGTGGATGAATTGTATGGCGAGATTCGCAACTTCTTCTCTCTTCCACTGGAAACCAAATATTCTTATGAAATTCCAGGAATTGGCGGACAGCGCGGCTATGTTTCCTTTGGAAAAGAGCACGCAAAAGGCAAAAAAGAGGGCGATTTGAAAGAATTTTGGCACTTCGGCCAATATGTGGACAAAGACTCAAAATGGGCTTCTGAATACCCTGACAATGTTGAAGTTAAAGAATTGCCTCGTTTCAATCAAGTGGGAAAAGAAGCCTACCAAATGCTTGAAAAAACTGGAATTTATGTTTTGAGAGCTTTGGCTTTGCATTTAGGTTTGGATGAATTTTATTTTGATGATTATGCAAAAGAGGGAAATTCAATCTTGAGACCAATACATTATCCGCCGATTACGCAAGAGCCAGAAAATGCGATTCGTGCCGCAGCACACGGAGACATCAACTTGATTACGCTTTTAATGGGCGCTCAAGGAAAAGGTTTGCAGGTTCAAAACCACGATGGCGAATGGATAGACGCGATTGCTGAACCAGACGAATTGGTGATTAATGTTGGCGATATGCTTTCCCGTCACACCAACAACAAATTAAAATCTACAATCCACCAAGTGGTAAATCCGCCGAGGGAATTGTGGGGAACTTCAAGATATTCAGTTCCGTTTTTTATGCATCCGGTGAGCGATATGCGTTTGGATTGCTTAGAAAATTGCATCGATGAAGAAAATCCAAAATTATACGAAGACATTTCTGCTGGAGAATTCTTGCACGAACGCTTGGTTGATTTAGGATTAATCAAAAAATAAGTTTTACTTTTATATATTTGAAAAGACATTGAGTTTTGCTTGATGTCTTTTCTTTTTGAGAAAATAATGGAACGCGGATTTAGGCGGATTACGCTGGTTTTCGCAGATTTATTTTGAATACTAAAGAATTAATATTAGCCACAAAAAAATAAATTATGGAAATGAATGAATTGCTTCATAAAGAATTGACCGGAGCTATATTGAAATTGTATTATGAAGTTTACAATGAATTGGGTTATGGATTTCTTGAAAGAGTTTACCAAAATGCAATGTATTATGAACTAAAAGCAAATGGCTACAAAGTTGAAGCTCAAAAAAGAATTACTGTTCTTTATAAAGATATTATCGTTGGCGAATATTTCGCAGATTTAGTTGTGGATGATTGTGTAATTTTAGAATTAAAAGCTGTAGAAAGCTTGACAAAAGAACATCATAATCAAATTATAAACTACTTGAGAGGAACAGATTGTGAAGTCGGTTTACTTTTAAATTTTGGCAAAAAACCAGAATTTATAAGAAGAGTTTACGAAAATGAAAGAAAATAAAATCCGCGAAAACCAGCGTAATCCGCTTAAATCCGCGTCCGAATAAAATAAATTAAAATGGATTTACAAGACCAATTAAAAAACCTTTTCCCAGATCACGAGCCTTCTCAAGAAGTCGAAGAAACATCGTCAGAGCCAAAAGAACTTTGGATTCAGAAAGAGCCAATGATCTGTCAATATGAAAAACGAAAAGGAAAACCCACCACAATAATTTCTGGTTATACTGGAGAAGACGAAGATTTTAAAATTCTTGCCAAAGAAATAAAAAGTAAATTAGCAGTTGGTGGCAGTTTTAAAGACGGAGAAATCATCATCCAAGGTGATTACCGTGATAAAATAATGAATATCTTAAAAGATAAAGGCTTTAAAGTAAAACGTGTTGGCGGATAAATATTTTATGATTTTAGATTTATGATTTAAGTCTAAGCCTATTTCAATATTGACAAAATTTTAAACTTTGAAGCTTTGCCACTTAGTAACTTAGCGACTCAAAAACTTAGCAACTTATAAAAAAATGATACAATCATCAGAATTAATACTAAATCCAGACGGTAGCGTTTATCATTTGAATTTAAAACCCGAACATATCGCTAACGATATCATCTTCGTGGGCGATCAAAATCGTGTAGAAAAAATCACGCAGTTCTTTGACAGCATTGAATTTTCTACGCAGAAAAGGGAATTTAAAACACAGACCGGAACTTACAAAGGAAAAAGAATTACAGTAATGTCAACTGGAATCGGTCCTGATAATATTGATATTGTAATCAACGAATTAGATGCACTGGTTAATATAGATTTGGAAACACGCCAGCCAAAAGAAGAACTGACTTCCTTAAACATTATTCGAATTGGGACTTCAGGCTCTTTGCAGAAAGATATTCCTGTGGATAGTTTTGTAATGTCAAAATTTGGATTAGGTTTGGACAACATGCTTCGCTCCTATTTGATTGACAAAATTACTTCTTATGCTCTTGAAGAAGCCTTTATAAATCATACGAATTGGGATATCCGAAAAGGAAAACCATACGTGGTAAAATGCAGTGAAAAACTCGAAAAACTAATTGAAAGCGATAAAATTTTCAAAGGAATTACAGCAACTGCTGGAGGATTTTATGGTCCACAAGGAAGAGTTTTGCGTTTAGAAATTCAAGATCCTGAATTGAATGGAAAGATGGACAATTTCAATTTTGATGGCACAAGAATTACGAATCTAGAAATGGAAACTGCTGCGATTTATGGCTTGTCTGCTTTGCTCGGCCACAATGCATTGTCTTTAAATGCAATCATTGCTAATCGCGCAAGTGGAACTTTCAGTGAAGACCCTTACAAAGCTGTGGACGAGTTAATTGCTTATGCATTAGATAAAATTGTCAGCCAATAAAATGCAAACTGTAATTGATAAATTTGAAAAATTGCTTGCTGAAAATTTAGAGTATTTTGAGGTTACTGATATTTCTATTTTAGAAAAAAAAATCTCCGATAAAAAATGGTCAAAGAAAGAAATCCTTGGTCATTTGGTAGATTCTTCAATCCATAATTTAATCCGTTTTACAGAAATAAATTACGTCGAAAAACCATACATTTATAGAACTTACAACCAAAATGATTTGGTTAAAATTAATCAATACCAAGAAATAAATATTGAAGAATTGGTAGAGCTTTGGCTTTCTATAAACAAACAGATTCTAAGGCTTTTTAAATCTGTAAATGATGAAAATTTAGAATATAAAATTCTTCTGAATGATAATTCTACGATTAATTTGAGGCATTTAATGACCGATTTTGTAGACCATCTTGAGCATCATATCAATCAAATAAAAAGAAATTAGAATGACTTTCAGATTTGCAAGACATACAAATGATTTAGAAGCTATTAAGTCATTTTATATCAACATTTTGGATTTTGAATTATTAGGAAATTTCGAAAATCATGATAACTATAACGGAATATTTTTAGGTTTTCCAAATACAGATTGGCATCTAGAATTTACAACTTCTGATGAAAAAACAAATCATTATTTTGATGAGGATGACATTTTGGTTTTATATCCAGAAACTCAAAATAAATATGATTCATTGTTAGAAAGAGTATCAAAAAACAATATTTTATTAGTAACTTCAAAAAATCCTTATTGGAATGAAAATGGCAAGATGTTTCTTGATCCAGATGGATACAGAATCGTGCTATCGCCTTTAAAAATTACGAACTAAATGAAAACCATAAAAATTGCCGGAGTTCCGGAACATTTCAATTTGCCTTGGCATTTGTGTATTGAAAACGAAGAATTTGAAGCTGAAGGAATTGATCTTCAGTGGACTGATGTTCCTGAAGGAACTGGGAAATTGTGTCAGATGCTTAGAAATGGAGAAACCGATATTGCTGTAATTTTAACCGAAGGAATTATCAAAGATATCGTTGCCGGAAATCCGAGTAAAATTATTCAAGTTTATGTGCAATCGCCATTAATTTGGGGAATTCATGTTGATTCCAACTCTAAATATGAAAAACTTACTGACTTGGAAAACACAAAAGTTGCCATCAGCCGAATCGGATCTGGTTCGCAATTAATGGCATACGTGAACGCTCACAACCAAGGCTGGAAAACTGGAGATTTAAAATTCGAAATCATCAACACAATCGATGGCGCAGTCGAAGCTTTGTCAAACGGAACTGCCGATTATTTTATGTGGGAACGTTTCATGACAAAACCTCTAGTAGACAACGGAACTTTCCGAAAGATTGCAGACTGTCCGACACCTTGGCCCTGTTTTGTGATTGCAGTACGAAATGAAATTTTAGAAAATGATACAGAAACAATTGACAAAATTCTTCAAATAATCAACCAAACTACTGAAGAATTCAAAGAAATACCGAGTATAGACAGAACACTTTCAGAACGCTACAATCAAAAACAAGAAGATATTCAAGAATGGCTTTCATTGACAGAGTGGTCTCAAAAGCAATTAGACGAGAAAACGTTAAACAATGTCCAAAATCAACTTTTAGAACTTTCTATTATTGATAAAAAAGGTACTTTTGCAGATATCGTAAAAAGCTAAACCACGGGCTCTAGGTTTAATATGACAAAACTGGGAAAAATAGACATACAAAAAATAAAGGCAAAGCTTCAGGTAAAAAAACCTTGGGACAATGTCATCATTTTTTTGTTGAATATTCTCATAGCAATACCTGTTTTTATTATTATTCACCAAAATTTAATCGATCCTGAATGGCCGTTTCAAATCGATAGAATTCTGCTTTTCATATCAATATTGGCATTAATACAATTGGTTCTTAGACTATTGCGAACCATTATAATTATCTGTCTTGCTTTTTATTTAATTGCATTGATTTATGGAAGCACCTTTGGAAACTATGGCTTCAATAGCGTTTTTGAAGATTATCGATCCATGGTTTACAGCATGTCTGACGACCCTAATCCGCAAGATATTATCATTTCAAAATTGCTTCCTTTTCCAAATAAATCTAAAATTTTAAATGCGATTGAGTACGATAATCCAAAAGTCAGAAACTTTGCCCTTCTGGCTACTACAAAATATTTCAGAAACATAAAAGGCTATCGTGAATACCGAAATTTGGTTCAGTGTTTCGCAGTTTTCAAAGAAATTCGAAATCGCTGGAATTATGTCGATGACCCAAAAGGACATGAATATATTGCACGAGCCACTGAATCTTTAATACATTTTTCAGGAGATTGTGACGATCATGCGATTTTAATGGCTGCCTGCGTTCGGTCAATCGGCGGAACACCAAGGCTGATCCATACCGGAGGCCATATTTACCCAGAAGTTTTGATTGGAAATAAAGTCGATCTAGAAGCTATAAATTACCTTATAAAAGAAGTGCTTTTTAAAGAAGAAAGCAAAAACAAAGAGCTTCATTATCACATTGACGAACGTGGCCAAATTTGGCTAAATCTTGATTACACAGCCACTTATCCCGGAGGCCCATTTATGTCTGAAGAAATATTAGGAGCTTTAACCTTAAATTAATTTTTTCCCTTTTTGGCAGCCAAACTTTCCGACTTTTTTAAATGAAATTCCTGCTGCTACGCCATATCTTTTATGCTGAACCCCGGCACAAAAGGATAATTGCGAGCATCAGGGCTAAAAACCAAACTTTTAGGTGTTTTTTAAACTTCAGGACTAACTTTGCCGGCACAGCAAATTTGTTAAAAAATATCAATACTTTTCCTATATTTACAATCTGTTTTCAAAAATACAATTATGAAAAAATGGATTTTCCTGGCACTAATTGCCTTTCAGTTTTCTAATGCACAAGAATCATCATCGATAATTTCTTCAAAGAAAAATGAAGTCAAAATTGATGTGTTATCCGCTATTGCATTTGGCAAATACCACTTAAGTTACGAACGATTTTTAGACAAAGATTTTTCTGTGGGAATCAGTGGCGGATTTCAGGACAGCAAAAATCAAAAAGATGATTTTTATGATGGTTATGACCGATCACTTCCAAAATATGAAATCAATCCATTTGTAAGATATGCGCTTTCAAAAAGTGCCAAGAATTTCTATTTTGCTGAAGTTTTTCTTTCCGCAAATGGTGGAAAATATAGAGAAATAAAGCGTTTTGAAGATGAATCAGGAAACGGTTACTATGGAAGCCAAGAAGATAATTACACTGATTTGGCAATTGGTGGAGCTTTAGGATATAAATTATACCTAAAAGAAAAATTTGGACTAGAACTAGTTATCGGAATGGGAAAAAATCTTTTTAATACCGACAAAAGTCCAGAAGTAATTCCTCACGTTGGCTTAAACTTTGGTTATAGATTCTAATAAAAATACTATGAAAAATATAAAATTACTTTTTTTGGCTGTTATTGCGATAGTTTCTTTTTCAAGCTGTGGCGATGATGATGAATTTTACAATTCAAAATACATTTCGATTCCTGGTTTAATTGAAGTTGAAAATCAGGATGTTTATCAAGTTGGCGAAGCGCTTTATTTGAATACACATTTTTCTAAATTGCTAACTGAACCTGGATATTTTAATCAGTTAGATCTTTTTAAGACAACAGATGGCGCTTCATTCAGTTTCTCTTTCGGACTTGAAAAAAGAAATCCAGACAATACTTGGTCAGTAGTAAATTTAGAAAACAAAATGATTGCAGACCAAGGAAGAATCTTTGATGGCGATTATTGTATCGCTCAGGCAATTTATAATCCTGTTACAGAAACATATCAGTTTAGAGCTGGAATTCCATTGCAAGAAGCAGGAACTTACAGAATTTTCTTCGGTATAAGTGAAGCTTCACATTTAGAATTGACTTCAATAAACGCTAGCAAAAGATCAACTTATTTATCTATAAAAACCACAACAAACGATTTAAGTGGCGGTTTTTACAATTTTACGGTTAACTAAAAATTTGAACTATTTAAGAAATCCATTGTCAAAAGCAATGGATTTTTTTTACCAGACAATTTCCTTTTTGCCCAAAGATTTCAAATAGTCATTCGCTTTTAAAAAATGATTGTTTCCAAACCAAAAACCTCTATTTGCGCTCAACGGCGATGGATGTCCTGAATTTAGAATCAAATGTTTTGAACTGTCAATCAGCATTCCTTTCTTTTGAGCAAAACCGCCCCAAAGCAAGAAAATTACATTCTCTTTTTCATTAGAAACCTTTTGAATGACAGCATCCGTGAAAGTTTCCCAGCCTCTTTTTTGATGGCTCCCCGCCTCGCCTTGTCTTACGGTTAAGGTTGCATTTAAAAGCAAAACACCCTGATCAGCCCAACGCTCTAAATTTCCTGTCAAAGGTTGTGGTTGTTTTAATTCTGTTTCAATTTCTTTGAAAATATTCTGCAACGAAGGTGGAAAAGGAATTCCGTCGTTAACAGAAAAACACAAACCATTCGCTTGATTTGGTCCGTGATATGGATCTTGCCCAATAATTACCACTTTCACATCGTCAAAATGACAATGGTCAAAAGCATTAAAAATTTGACTTCCTTTTGGATAGCAAACATGTGATTTATATTCAGATTTTACAAAATCGATAAGATGCTCAAAATAAGGCTTTTCAAATTCTTCAGATAGAACAGTTTTCCAAGACGGATGAATATTAACTTGCATATAACTAGGTTTAGCCACAAATTTCGGAAAGTTTTGCCGAAATCACACTAAAAATTATAATTCCTTTAGCAATATGATGCCTAACTTGTGCATTTCAATGGTATTGTTTTTCGTATTTTTGCATATAAAATTCGCTATTACAAAAAATGATTAGTATTACAGATAAAACATTGCAAGATTTAGAATTCAATACCGTCTTGCAAACCATTTCTGAAATCTGCAACACAGATCTTGGAAAAGAAAAAGCGCTTCAAATCACGCCCTTCAGAAATAAGGAAGATTTGATGAACGCTTTACATCAGACATCAGAATATGTTTCCTCGTTTACAAATAACAACGCATTTCCAAATCATGGGTTTGAAGCGATTTCGCATGAAATAAAATTTCTAGCTATTGAAGACAGTTTCCTAGAAGTTGGAAGTTTTAGAAAAATTGCGACCCTTTCAGAAACTGTAAATGTATTGCTTCTTTTCTTGAAAAAATTCAATGATTACTATCCGAAATTAAGCTTGAAAGCCACGGAAGTTGAATATACAAAATTTATCGTCCAAAAAATTGATCAAATCGTAGACAAATACGGAGAAATAAAAGATAATGCATCGCCAGTTTTAGTAGAAGTTCGCCGAAATATGAATTTGGTTAGAGGTAAAATTAATCAAAGTTTTGGATTAGCGCTGAGCCAATATAATGGTCTTGGTTATTTAGATGACATTAAGGAAAGTATCGTTGAAAATCGCAGAGTTTTAGCTGTTTCGGCGATGTATCGTAGAAAAGTGAAAGGCACTATTTTAGGGAATTCTAAAACTGGAAGTATTACTTATATCGAACCAGAAGCTACTTTGAGATATTCGCGTGAATTAAGCAATCTTGAATATGAAGAAAAAGAAGAAATTAATCGAATTCTGAAACAGCTTACAAATGATATTCGTCCTTATTTAGAGCTTCTGAAAACCTATCAGCAATTTTTAAGTGACATAGATGTTGTGGCGGGGAAAGCAAAATATGCTGACAAAATCAACGGAATTCTTCCGAATATTATTGAAGAAAAACGACTTTATTTCAGAGAAGCTTTTCATCCTATTTTATATTTGAATAATAAAAAGAAGAACGAAATCACCTTCCCGCAGACAATTGAATTGACTGACAAAAGTAGAATTATCGTGATTTCTGGGCCAAATGCTGGTGGAAAAACAATCTCTTTAAAAACTGTCGGATTGCTTCAATTAATGCTGCAAAGCGGTATGTTAATTCCGGTTCACGAACGAAGCGAAACATTTTTATTCGATAGAATTTTAACTGACATTGGCGATAATCAATCTATTGAAAATCATCTAAGTACCTATAGTTATCGATTAAAGAACATGAATTACTTTTTAAAGAAATGTAATGCAAAAACCTTGTTCTTGATTGATGAATTTGGAACTGGTTCTGACCCAGAATTAGGTGGCGCTTTAGCAGAAACTTTCTTGGAAGAATTCTATCATAGAGAAGCTTTTGGAATCATCACGACGCATTATTCTAACTTGAAAATTTTAGCTAATGAGTTGCCTTTCGCTTCGAATGCGAATATGCTGTTTGACGAACAATCTTTGGAACCATTATATAAATTAATTCTCGGCCAAGCCGGAAGTTCGTTTACTTTTGAAGTAGCACAAAAAAATGGAATACCTTATGGATTAATAAATCGTGCAAAAAAGAAAATTGAAGGCGGAAAAGTTCGTTTTGACAAAACAATTGCCACGTTGCAAAAAGAACGCTCGAAATTAGAAAAAACTTCTCAAAATTTAAAAGAAGAAGAAGTTCGTGCACGTGAAGAAAGTAATAAAATGCAAAATATAAACGTAAAAATTCAAGATAAATTAGAACGTTATCAAGAATTATATGATGCCAATCAGCGCCTTATTTATATGGGACAAAAAGTTGATGATATTTCTGAAAAATATTTCAATAATAAAAGCAAGAAAGATTTGATCGGCGAGTTTTTGAAAATGGTAGAAATTGAAAATTCTAAACGCAAGAAAGTTACAGTAAAAGAAAAGAAAGCTAAAGAAATTATCCAAAAACAGATTATTCAGGAAGTTGCCGTAAAAGTTGAAGAAATTCGCGAAGAGAAAAAAGAAAAGAAGATTAAAGCTATAAAATTAGAAGCCAATAAACCAAAACCAATATTAAAATTAGGCGATAGAGTACGCATGTCTGACGGAAAAGCCGTTGGAACGATCGATAAAATTGAGAAAAATAAAGTAACTGTAAACTATGGAATTTTCACTTCTAAAGTAGATTTGGATTCCTTAGAACTGGTTGAAGCAAAAAAATAATTTTATGAATTTACCAAAAGATAAAAAGATAATTTTGTTTGATGGCGTTTGCAATCTCTGTGATTCGTCAATACAATTTATTATCAAGCATGATAAAAATGATATTTTTAGATTTATAGCCTTACAATCTGATTTAGGCCAAGAAATTATAAAACATATTGGAGTTGATATTTCAAAAACAGATTCTATAATTTTATATGAACCAGGTAAAGCTTATTATTATAAAGCTGAAGCGGCATTAAAAATTGCAAAAGAATTGGGAGGAATTTATACAGCTATCAGTTGGTTTTCAATTCTACCAAAATCAATAAGCAATATTGTTTATGATTATATAGCCAAAAATAGATATAAATGGTATGGAAAAAAAGATGCTTGCATGATTCCAACACCTGAATTAAAAGCTAAATTTTTATAATAAAAAAAGCCAGACAAAATGTCTGGCTTTTAATTTATTTAAAACTTTATAATTAGTTTTTCACAATTTTTTTAGTCACTGAACCTTGATCAGAGTTAATGCTCATCATGTAAACTCCAGCAGATAAATCTGAGATGTTTACAGCAGCAGAAGTTTCTCCATTCAATTTGACGGATTTTACAGTTCTTCCATTTAGATCCATAACATTTACTGAATTCAATAAATAGTTTGAATCATTTGAAATGTTTACAATACCGTTTGATGGGTTTGGATAAACTGAGAAAGTAGAAGCTGAGAATTCTTTTGTAGAAAGTACAGAAGTAAAATTAAAACTATCAACAAGCAAGCTTCCTCCAGTAGTCACAGCAGGAGTTGAATTATTTACTCCAATATAATATAGTCCTGCAGTTGTAGCTGTAAAAGTAGCCGTTCTTGGAGTCCAAGATATTGTTCCTGATCCTGTCAAATTAAAAGTTTGAGCTACGTTTGTTTGTGCAGCAATTGTTGGTGAAGTCCCCCAAGTAACTCTTAAATTTGCTTGACTAGCTGCTGCAGGAATTAACAAAGAATGGAAATTTATTGTTACTTGCTCATTTGCGGCTAAACTAATTGGTCTAGAAAAAATCCAAGCATTTGAAGCTGTAGCTGAAGTATTACTAAATGCAAAAAGTGTACCTGATTGAGGATAACCAGCATTATCACCAAGACCAAAACCTCCTGCAAAAAGGAAACCGTCATTAGGATCAGTAGTATTGTCAAAACCATTAGCATAAGGAAGAGTTTTAGCTAAATAAATATCAAACGGACCTGTCCAACCACTTTGTGTACCTCCGCAATTGCTTCTTAAATAATATTCAATATTTGTTGAAGCGGGTAAAGATGTTAAACTTTTTGTTGTTGTAGTAGAATTAACAATTGTACCGGCACCTGCTGTATGACCTACAGGCCCATAATCAATATCATATGATGCTGGGTTTCCAATAGCATTACTCCAACTTAACGTTGCACTATTTGTAGTTATATCAGTTGCATTATTAACAGATAAAGCAGAAGGTCTTGGACATGCAGTAGGCGCAAAATTAAATGTAAATTGAAAACCTAGAGCAGACCATCTATTATCCCAAACGATATAATACTTAGTTCCAGCTTGAACTGGAAAAGTCAATCTTGACTTATAATTTGTACTACTAACATCATCGTTTCCATCATAACATGTTAAAGCTGCACATGTTGCACCAGTAAATATTGAAAGTCTTGTATCAATACTATAAGTTGGAGCTACATTTATTGGTAGATCAGATGATATTGTAACTTCACCATTTAAAATAGCAGTATAAGTGTACCAAATAGCTGTTGGAGTTGCACCTGGAGCCCAACATCCTGCTTGAAAAGTACCAGTTATAGCTGGTGCTGTAATTGTACCATTGGTAGCAATATTTTGTGGTGATGCACAACTAAGCTGTGCTTTCATTGCTGCCGTTCCTGAGAACGCAACTAAAAGAGAGAGTAATAGTTTTTTCATAAAGATTGTTTTTTAATATGATGGTAAAAATAATAATATTCTTTAAATATACGCCTATTTTATTACTAAAAAAATCACAAAACATTCTTAAACATTGAGTAATCCGCTAAAACGAGTGCTGCCATAGCCTCTACAATTGGCACAGCTCTTGGAACAACACAGGGATCATGCCTTCCTTTTCCTTGCATTTCAACAATATTTCCTTGATTGTCTAATGTTTCTTGTTTTTGCATAATTGTTGCAACCGGCTTGAAAGCAACTCTAAAATAAATATCCATTCCGTTTGAAATACCGCCTTGAATTCCTCCGGAAAGATTAGATTTAGTCGTTCCATCTGGATTGTGGAGATCGTTGTGCTCGCTTCCTTTCATCTTTGCACCGCAAAAACCGCTACCATATTCAAAACCTTTAACGGCATTTATTGACAGCATCGCTTTTCCTAATTCTGCATGAAGCTTATCGAAAACGGGCTCACCTAAACCGATTGGGACATTTTGTATCACGCAAGTTACTGTTCCGCCAACAGTATCTCCTTCTTTTCTAATTTGCTTGATATATTCTTCCATTTTTTTGGCTGTTGTTTCATCAGGACAACGAACAGGATTGCTTTCAATTTTAGAAAAATCTAGTGCTTGATAGGGTTTATCAATGAAAATATCTCCTACAGAAGAAACAAAAGCGTTTATTTTTATCTCAGGAATTATTTGTTTTGCAATAGCGCCTCCTACTACTCTGCTCGCAGTTTCTCTAGCAGAACTTCGCCCGCCACCGCGATAATCACGAATTCCGTATTTTTTTTCATATACATAATCTGCATGGCTCGGACGATAATTATCTTTAATATGTGAATAATCATCTGATTTTTGATTTGTATTCGGAATTATAAATCCAATTGGAGTTCCTGTTGTTTTTCCTTCAAAAATTCCTGAAAGAAATTGAACTTCGTCTTCTTCTTTCCTTTGTGTCACAATTGCTGACTGGCCTGGTTTTCTTCGTGACATTTCGATTTGAATTGCTTCAAAATCTAAAACTATTCCGGGCGGGCATCCATCAATTATACCGCCTAAAGCTTCTCCGTGTGATTCTCCAAAAGTTGTTAATTTGAATAAATTTCCAAAACTATTTCCTGCCATGTTATTATGTTTTAAACAAAAGTAGTATTTTAAGTCTAAACTTTCGGCAGACATTGCCATACATTAATTTGATTTACTATATGATTTGATAACATTTAATTTCTTTTCAATTAATATTTAGTAAGTTAATTTGTTAAACTTCTAAAGAAAGAAATATTGAAAAAGAGAGCTGTTGAATTAGTAGTAATTTCAGATGTTCACCTTGGCACTTTTGGCTGTCATGCAAAAGAACTTTACCAATATCTGTCTTCAATTAAGCCAAAAACTCTTGTCTTAAACGGAGATATTATTGATATTTGGCAATTCAGAAAATCTTATTTTCCAAAATCACATTTAAAGGTTATTCGAAAAATTCTTGATTTTGCATCAAAAGGAACTCAAGTTTATTACATCACCGGAAATCATGACGAAATGCTACGGAAATTTAGCGATTCAAAAGTCGGGAACTTTTCTATTATTGATAAATTAGTATTAAATCTTGATGGACAAAAAGCTTGGATTTTCCACGGAGATGTTTTTGATTCGTCAGTACAACATGCAAAATGGATAGCAAAATTGGGCGGTTTAGGATATGATTACCTAATATTATTGAATCGTTTTATAAATTGGTGCTTGAACAAGATTGGAAAAGAACCCTATTCTTTTTCTAAAAAAATAAAATCTGGTGTCAAATCCGCAGTAAGATTCATTTCTGATTTTGAAGAAACAGCTTCAGATTTGGCGATTGAAAATAGCTATGATTTTGTAATCTGTGGTCACATCCATGAACCAAAAATTATAGAAAAATCAAATAAAAAAGGTTCCACAAAATATTTAAATTCTGGAGACTGGGTAGAAAACCTGACAGCTTTAGAATATAATAAAAAACGTTGGAAATTATATCGCCATTCTGAAAACACAGATTTAATAGAGGAAGACTATCATGAAATGGAAACAATCTTAAGTGAAAATCTGATAAAAGGTTTTATGTCTTCTAAATAAAATTCATCTTAAAAATCGACATTTAATTCAGCAAAGCGTGTGTTTCTTGTGTTATAATAATCTTAATAGTTTTGGATTTTGGGTTTTAATATTACTAACTTGTGGTAAACTCTAAATTAAAAAACTATGAAAAAACTATTTTTAGCAGCATTTATGTTGGCTGGTTTTGCCTTTAATGCACAAGCTCAAGAAATTTCAAAAAATGCTATCGGACTTCGTCTTGGAGACAATGATGGTTTTGGTGCTGAAGTTTCATACCAAAGAAGACTTGGAACAGATAACAGACTTGAATTAGATTTGGGATGGCGCGATTCAAACTATTATGACGCCGTTAAACTTATAGGTCTATACCAATGGGTTTGGAATATTGAAGGCGGATTCAATTGGTATGCTGGTGTCGGTGGTGGAATTGGAACTTATGACGGCGACAGAAGATATTTCAATGATCGTGATGACAGCGGAACATATTTAGTAGCTGCTGGAGATATCGGTATCGAATATAAATTTGATTTCCCGTTGCAATTGTCTTTAGATTTCAGGCCTGAGCTTTATTTTGGTGATGACTTTGGCGATGATTTTGGACCGGATATCGCATTGGGAGTTAGATTTACATTTTAATCCAATAAAAAAATCCCGAATAATTTCGGGATTTTTTATGTTTTATATTATTTAAAAATAATTTCTTTTGTAGAATTTATCTTTACAATAGTATAAGGATTTGTAATTGCCATCGTTGCCATTTCTTCAGGTTTGGTCTCTTCGACTGTCACTACAATTTTCCCGGCTTTTTCTTCTACATGTTTAACTTTGATTTCATAACCTCCAGAATTTCGCTGTCCTAAAAACAAAGCTACAATTCTTGATTTTGAGAAATCTACTTTTGGAACTTCGGTATCATTCACCAAAGCATATAAATTTTGCAATGAAGTCTTGTCTTTAATAACTTCATAGGATTTCTCTTCTTTACCTTGATAAGCTGATTGTGTTAAGACTTCATACAAATTCATTGTGCTTGTTTTTTTCACTTCAGAAGAATTATTATTTGATTCTTCAACAGTTTTCTTAGTACTATTACAAGAAAATAACATGATTGCGAACGGAATTAAAAGTATCTTTTTCATAATTGTTTATTTAATTTTAGTGCTTTTTCATAAACGGCTTCATATAAGGGCAAGATATTTAAAATATCAAATTGTTTCGCCGAGTGCAAAGCATTCTTTTTAAATTTATCTAATTTTTCATCTGTTTTTAAAATTGACAAAGCATTTTTTGCCATATCTTCTACATCACCAACGTTGCTTAAATAGCCAGTAATTCCGTTAAAATTTACTTCTGGCAAACCTCCAGAATTACTAGAAATCACCGGAACACCACAAGCCATTGCTTCAAGCGCTGCCAAACCAAAGCTTTCTGTCTGCGAGGGAAGCAAAAATAAATCTGTATAGCAAAGAATTTTGTCAATATCATTACTATTTCCGAAGAAAATAACTTTGTCACTTATCCCTAATTCCTCGCACAAAATTTCAGCTTTTTCTTTTTCCGGACCTTCACCAACCATCATTAATTTTGCAGGAATTTCTTTTTGAATCCTATCAAATATTTTTACAACATCCGGAATTCTTTTTATTTCACGAAAATTACTGATGTGCGTAATAATTCGTTCTCCTTTCGAAGCCATCAAAGCACGTTGACAAGGTGCATTTTCATCAATTCTGACTTTGTCAAGTTCAATAAAATTGGGAATTACTTCAATATCTTTTTTAATATCAAAAAGCTTATACGTTTCCTCTTTTAAGCTCTGTGAAACTGAAGTCACAATATCAGATTTATTGATGCTAAAGGTAACAGCAGGTTTATAAAAAGGATGATTCCCTACCAAAGTAATATCTGTTCCGTGCAATGTTGTCACCATTGGTATTTTGATTCCTTCGTGTTTCAGCATTTGTTTAGCCATATAGCCAGCATAAGCATGCGGAATCGCATAATGAACGTGCAACAATTCAATTTTATGCAATTTCACCATATCGACCAATTTACTTGAAAGTGCCAATTCATAAGGTTGAAAATGAAACAGCGGATATTCGGGAACATTAACTTCGTGATAATGAATATTTGGATTTAAAAGTGCCAAACGAACGGGCTGACTGTAAGTAATAAAGTGTATTTCGTGTCCTCTTCTGGCAAGTTCTAAGCCTAATTCTGTGGCTACTACGCCACTACCTCCAAAAGTTGGATAACAAACTATTGCGATTTTCATATTGTAATGCTAAATAATAGCGAAATTACTCAAAAAAGTAAGGCAAAACTGAAATTGATTTAAAATTAACGTAAAGAATATCGAAGTAGAAATTATCTTTTAAATTGTTTTTCATAAATAGAAATCAAATCTTCAAGAGAAATTTTTGTCAGAAGTTATGCAATCAAATCATACGGAATTTTATCAATTTTTTAAAACGTATACAGCGTTTTCCCATTTCTAATTTTGTTTGGAATGCTTTGGATATTCCGCAACAAACCAGTTTAAAAGTTCAGGATCTGCATAAATTACCATTATGGTATAAAGCCACAAAGTTCTTCTAGAGTTTTTACTCTAGGCTGCATTTCAAAAATTTAGATTATAAAGTTATAAAAAACTACACTCTTTATTTATTGATAGCATCATAAATTACTTTCTGAATATTTTCGCGAACATTTTCTTTAGAAAGTGTATTCGGAGCATTAGAATCTGGGTAAGTTCTATTCGATAAGAAAATATAAATAAGCTCTTTTTCTGGATCAGCCCAAGCCATTGTTCCTGTAAAACCAGTATGTCCAAAGCTTGAATTTGAGGCACAACCGCAAGTTGGCCCAGAAGTTCCTGGCAATTGCTGTTTGTCAAAACCAAGCGCTCTTCTGTTTCCTTCTTTGCAGTAATAACAAGTATTGAAAGTATCAAAAGTCAGTGGCGTGAAAAATTGAACACCTCCATAATTTCCTTTTTGTAGATACATTTGCATGATTTTAGCCAAATCTATTGTATTGGAGAAAATTCCCGCATGACCGCCAACACCATCTTGCATTGCTGCAGCCATATCATGAACATAACCCTGAATTGTTTGGTGTCTGAAATAAGAATCTTCTTCTGTCGGAGGAATTATGCTCATATCAAACTTACGAAGTGGGTTATATCCTGTTTTATAAGCTCCAAGTTTTTTATACAAATTATTTTCTGAAAGAGAATCAAGCGTTCTTCCTGTTGTTTTTTCAAGATAATCCTTTAAAATTATGAAAGTAAAATCACTGTATTTATATTCTTTTTTTGCCAGTAACTTACTATCAGCAATTCTTTTTATAATTGTGTCTTGGTAATCGCTTCTCAAAAATAAATTCTCTGTAACCTGCAATGAAAATTCTGGCGTAAAAGTTTTTTTATAATATTTGTCGCTTGGCATTTTATTAGCATCTAAAGTCGCTTGATAAAACGGAATCCACGCTTGAAGTCTTGCATAATGTGAAAGCAATTCCTTTACTGTTATATCTTTTTTATCCGTATTGGCAAAAGCGGTAAGCATTGAACCTAGTTTTGTGTCTAGGGTAAATTTCTTTTGATCATACAATTGCATGAAATCAGGAAGCGTTGAAACCATTTTTGTCAGCGAAGCAACATCATAAATATCAGAATTTTTTACTTTCACCTGATTTTTATAATCGTGATATCCAAATGATTTTTGATAAACAACCTTTCCTTTTCTTGCAACTAAAATTTGCATTCCTGGCGCCATATATCTATCAATCGCATTCTTTGCAATTAAATCGATTTTTTCTAAAACTCCAGAATTCATACCAACATTTTCAGCTATTGTAAACCCAAGACGATTGAGTTTTTTTGTTTTTAAACCGTCATTAATTTTAAAATTTGTTCCCAAAGATACCGGGAGTTTTCCCTTAGCTTCCACCGCACCAAAAATTAACTGTGCTGAAACGTTTTGAGCAATGTCACTATTTTGATAAGAAACTACCAACCCTTCAATATCTTCAAAAGTATTAATCGGCAAAAGTGAATAGGGCTTTGCAAAAACATCAAGAATTACCTTATTATTTTTAGCAATTTCTTGCAATTTCACTAATTCATCAATTGTAAAATCGTGTTTTTTCCAAGCGCCATCAGCTTTGTGGAAACCAACAACTACTGTCGTATAATTTTTTAATTCGTCGAGAAGCAAATGTATGCTATCATTAGCAACTTCAGTGACGTCTGTATATTGTTTCAGAGTATTTATAAAAGAACTATTACTGTCATCTCCTAACTTCACATAAGCAATCTTTTCTTTTTCAATATCTTTTATAGGAAGAATTTCTTCTTTATTTTTTAGAACTGTAATTGCATTTTCATACAATTCATATTGCAACGCCTCATCTTCAGCACTGTTTAAATCATCATATAAAAACGGAATATCAATTGGCTTATAATTATTTAAACCTGCAAGAAACTTATATTTTAATATCTTTTTTACAGATTTAGCAAGTCTTTCTTCTGTGATAATTGTGTCTTGGTAAGCCACGCAAATTTTTTCTAATGCCAAAGGAACATTTTCTGCAAAAAGTAGAATATCATTTCCTGCTAAAAAAGCTTCCAAATCAATATCGCCCGGTTGTTTGAAATTGCTGGCGCCTTTCATATTCAAGGCATCTGTAAAAATTAAGCCTTTAAAATGAAGTTGATTTTGCAAAATATTTGTCACAACATTATAAGAAAGTGACGTCGGATAGTTTTCTCTAGGCTCTAAACTTGGCACATTTAAATGCGCAACCATCACACTCGCTAGACCTTCCCTAAATAATCTTTTATAAGGATAAAACTCTACTTCATTAATTCTTTCTTTAGAGAAATTAACCATAGGAAGCGTGTGATGAGAATCTGTTGAAGTATCGCCATGACCAGGAAAATGTTTTCCAGTAGCAAAAACACCTTGATTTTGAATACCTTTCATCAAAGCTGAGGCTCTATTGGTTACATTCATTTTGTCCTCTCCAAAAGAACGATTACCAATAATCGGATTTTTTGGATTTGTATTTATATCTAAAACTGGAGCAAAATTGAAATGTACGCCAACTCTTCTGCTTTGTATTCCATATCTCTCTCCTACTTCTTCAATAAGTTTTAAATTTTGGATAGCTCCCAAAGTCATATTCCAAGGAAATCGCATGACTGAATCGAGACGCATTGCTAATCCCCATTCTGCATCAATACCAACAAACAAAGGAACTTTGGCTTTTGACTGATAACGGTTTGTCAATTTAGCTTGACGAACAGGTCCGCCTTGAAAGAAAATTACACCTCCGATTTTTTGCTGTTTTACCAACCTTTCAACGGCATTTGTGTGAACAGAATCTTTGTTAGAATAAGCGGCAACCATAAAAAGCTGTCCGATTTTTTCTTCGAGAGTCATTTTATTGTAGATGCTATCCACCCAGATTGATTCTTTGGTCTCTAACGATATTGACGGCGTAAATTTATTTAGCTGTGCAAACGTAATCTGGCTGAAAAACAGCAAGGCAATAATATATCTCATCAAAATTTGTTATTAAAAAAATCGGCTATGCCAGCTTTCATTAGCAGGAACTTCCCAATATTCATGCCATTCACCAACAGTATTAACAAGATTATTAAAAACAATAGTATTTCCAGAAACTGCTTTTTCTTTCGCCATTTTCTTAAATTCAATTAATGGCTTATGCGCAATATGTTCACCTAATTTAAAAGTTACATTCATTTTATCTAATAAATCTACTTCATATTTTTTTTCTAAATCTTGAATAAATTGCACAGAAGCATCAATAGAACAGCCTGTTGCGTTCTGCACTTCTTGATTTACGGCTAAAATGATAAAACGGTTGTATTTTAATTGATAGGAAGCTTCAAGCGAAGTTCCATGGGCTGCCCAACTTTCAACAAAAGTTTTTAGTTCAGCTTCAATTTCAGCAAATTCTTCGTCTGAAAATTTTCTGTTGGATTGATATATCCAGATTTTAGATTCATCTGGTAAATTTTCAAAAGGAACATACATAATTTATATTTTTTTAATGCCTTGGATTACTTTATAATATCTAAAATCTTTGGCTTTCACATCATAAAATTCTTGCTCCCAATAATCAATGGAAACTTTATCATTTTTCTTCAATTTATTTTCTATCAAAACATTTGAACCTTCAAAGAAAGTCAACATCAACATTGAATGTATTCTTCCTGAAGTATCTTTCACTGAAACTGTAAGAAATTGCTCTGATTTTATTTCAACAATTTGGCCTTCTAAAGTTAAAGCTTCTGCAACCACTTCATCTTCTGAATCGTCGCCTGCAATCGACATTAAAATGTCAGGACAAATAGTTACCATTTTAAGCCCGATATCTCTACCTAATTTTTCCATCAATCCATCTCCTCCATCAATGACATTGCCATATTTTGCTGACAACTCCTTTTCGTGATTTGAATAACTTGCAACAATGCAAAGCCCTAATTCCATTTGAAGCTTTTCTCCTGTCAATTCTTTTAATTTTTCAGATTTTGATGTTGTACAAGAACAGACTTCTTTGGCAACTGTTTCAAGAATATCTTGGCTGTGAGCATTAAAAAAGAACAAAGAGAACACAAATACAAGTAATGATTTTTTCATTGATAAATTCGAATTTATTTTTTATAGATCTTTTGCATTTGCAATAAGTTCAGCAATATCCATCACTTTCACTTCGCTTTCTTTTTCTTTATTTTTGACGCCATCTGTGAGCATCGTATTGCAAAATGGGCAACCGGCAGCAATGATATCAGGTTGTGTTTCAAGCGCATCTTCTGTTCTTTCAATGTTCACCTCTTTATTTCCAGGTTCAGCATCTTTAAACATTTGAGCACCGCCAGCTCCACAGCATAAACCGTTTGCTTTTGAACGCTTCATTTCAACTAATTCTACGTCTAATTTTTCAATCAATTCTCTTGGCGCTTCATAAATCTTATTTGCTCTTCCTAAATAACATGGATCATGAAATGTTATTCTTTTTCCTTTGAATTGGCCTCCTTCAATTGTCAATCTTCCAGCATCTAAAAGTGATTTTAAAAACTGCGTATGATGAACAACTTCATAATTTCCGCCTAATTCTGGATATTCGTTTTTCAGCGTATTGAAGCAATGCGGACAAGCCGTAACAATCTTTTTTGCTTCGTAAGCATTCAGAACTTCAATGTTCATCATCGCCTGCATTTGAAACAAAAATTCATTGCCAGCTCTTTTTGCAGGATCACCAGTACAGCTTTCTTCTGCTCCAAGAACCGCAAATGAAACTTCGGCTCTGTTCAAAATTTTGACAAAAGCTTTCGTTATTTTTTTTGCCCTATCATCAAAGCTTCCGGCGCAACCAACCCAAAATAATACTTCTGGTTGTTGCCCTTGAGCAAGCATTTCTGCCATTGTTGGCACTGATAAAACTTCTGACATACTTTTTAAATTGTTAGATTTTCAGATTATTTAGATTAATAGATATTCAAGTCATCTAAAATCTAATTCTCTAATGTCCATTTTTTATTCGTGTTTTCCGTCATCAAAAACTTGGATAGTAACCTCTTTGTCAACCAAGTCTGTAAATTTTCCTCTGTAACGTGTTGCTTTAACTAAGTGATTGTCAATCCAGTGGTAATTTCCACCACGTGGTTTACCCATTACCATTCCGTGATATTTAAAACCATGTAGTTTTAACCATTGTTCAGTAACTTCACGATGTGCTTCTGTTCTTGATGTAAAGAAAAATATAATATGACCTTCATCATACCAACGGTTTAAGGTTGCTAATGCGTCAGGATATAATTCTGCTGTAAGCATTCTTTCAGGCTCTTCATTCGGAATATCATCACAGATTGTTCCGTCGATATCGATAAGATAATTTTTGATTCCTTCTGGAAGTATCGGACTGATTGCTTCTCCGTTTTCTGAAACGGCTAATAAGTTTTTATCGATGTCTTCTGTTTTCATTGTATTCTAAAATTTATTGTGTTGAGGGTTTAATCGTAAGATATTATAAATAAATTTAATTTTCATTCTTCCAATTTAAACGATCTTGCTGACTATATTGCCATGGTGCTCCATTATTTTCTACATTGGTCATCATTGCGTTTAACGACATTGGAGCAGCACTTTGTTCCATTACTAAATAACGTCTCATGTCCATAATTATTGACAGCGGACTTATATTTACAGGACATTCTTCAACGCAAGCATTACAAGATGTACAAGCCCAAAGTTCTTCTGGAGTAATATAATCGTTTAATAAAGTCTTGTTATCTGGAACAAAAACGCCTTTGTTCGCATCAATATTTTTACCTACCTCTTCCATTCTGTCACGAGTGTCCATCATGATTTTTCTTGGAGAAAGTTTTTTTCCTGTAATATTTGCCGGACATGCTGAAGTGCAGCGGCCACATTCTGTGCAAGTGTAAGCATTTAACAACTGAACCCAATTCAAATCTTGAACGTCGCTGGCACCAAATTTTGTCGGCGCTACATTTTCATCTACCGGTTGTACGGCAAACGGATCAGCATTTGGATCCATCATCAGCTTTACTTCCTTTGTAACTGATTCAAGGTTATTGAATTTGCCTTTAGGATTTAAATCTGCAAAATAAGTATTTGGAAAAGCCAAAAGAATGTGCAAATGTTTAGAAAAATAAAGGTAATTCATGAAAATCAAAATTCCGGCAATATGCGACCACCAAAGAACTCTTTCCAGAATTATTAACGAATCAATATTTGTATTATTGAATATTGGGGCCAAGAATTGACTTATCGGAAAAGCTCCGGCCTGGATATAATGATGTGCGCCTTTTTGCTGTAAGGCTAAATCAGAAGCATTTAAGAAAAGGAAGAGCAACATTAAAACAATCTCAAAATACAAGATGTAATTTGCATCGCTCTTTGGCCATCCTTTTAAATCATTATGAATAAATCTTTTTAGCTTGATAATGTTTCTTCTTATCAAAAAAGTAATGACAGAAACCAAAACTAAAATAGCAAGAATTTCAAAACAACCAATTAATACATCATAAAATCCGCCCATAAAAGCGAAAACACGATGCGTTCCAAAAAGCCCGTCAATGATGATTTCTAGAACTTCAATATTGATAATAACAAAGCCCAAATAAACAAATATGTGCAAGATTCCAGCAATTGGACGCTTTACCATTTTTGACTGACCCAAAGCAATCAGCGCCATGTTTGCCCATCGTTCTTTTGGATTATCAGAACGGTCGATGTCTTGACCTAATTTAATATTACGAATTAACTTTTTTACATTAATTGCAAAAAAACTGAATCCCAAGCCAAGCAAAATGGCAAACAATATATTGTCTATGTAGCTCATCAGGATTTTATTTGATTGTATCCTTTACTTCTTCTTTTGGCGCAACATAAGGCTTTGGTTTTTTACCAAAAACTGAAAAATGTACATAGCGTTTCGGATTTTGTTTAAAATCTGCCAAAAGCTGTTTCATTTCAAGCGAAGCGCCTTCTAAATTATTGTACATTCCATCATCTTTAAGCAATTTTCCTATTGTACCTTTTCCTGACTGAACGTCATTTACAATTTTATCGACATTGGCCAATGATTTTTCAAGTTTTTTGAAAGCTTCGCCAATTTTAGCATTGTTAAGCGAATCAGAAAGTGTTGCGAAATTTCCGGTAGCTTTATTTAAATTGGCTAAAGTTCCGTCAAGATTTGCTTTGTTTCCTGAAATAATTGCATTTAGATTCTTTGATGCTTCACTGAATTCTTTCATTGTTACAGATAATTCTGCAATTGAAACTCTCAAATTATCTTGTGTTCTTGCGTCAAAAACTTTATTTAAGCTGATTAGCAAACTGTCAGCAGAAACCACTGTACTTTCTACCTTTTTTTGCAAAGGATTTAACTTATCAGCAACAGTTGAAAGCATTCCCGGTTTCACGTTTGTTGATAAAGTTGCTCCATCCTCTGCTAAAACTGGATCTTTAAAATTAGGAATGATTGCGATATTTTTCCCTCCTAATAATCCTGGCTCATAAATAGACGCAATACTTGTTTTTGAAATCGGAAAATCTGTTTTTACTTGCAGTTCAACAAGAAGTCTTCCGTCGGTATGCAAAGTTATGCTATTTACTTTTCCAACATTTAATCCATTAATTGTTACAGGAGCTGATGGCGCTAAACCTTCAACTTCGTCATAAACGGCATAAAATGTTTTATAACTATTAAAAAGATCTCTTCCTTTTAAGAAACTGTATCCCCAAATAAACAATAAAATAGAGGATATAACTAAAATTGCGGTTTTTACTTCTCTTGATATTTTCAAAGCTTGGTGTTTTTAAACAAATTTAAGCAAATATTTCAAAACGAATTCATAAAATTACTTTAATGCGTCTTGGACGCTAATTTTTTTGCCGTTTTTGAATGCTATTAAGTATGACGTGGTAAATCCTTTTGCTTTTGCTTCTTGAACCAACTGTTTAGCTGTTTCATAATCGCTTGTTTCACCATACATATATTTATAAAGATTTCCTTCTGAAACCATCGATATATTGTCAAGTCCTTTAAAATTGCTTGGCACTAAATCTAGTTTGGTACCACTTGCTGAAATTTGCACTTTAAAAACAACACCTTTTACATCAGATTTAGTTTCAGTTTTTGCAACTGGAGGTTTTGTTTCTGTAGTTTTTGAACTGTCTTTTTTAGCTGGAGCTACAGTTTCTTTTGGTCTTTCAACTCGCAAATCATCTTTATCGATTTTATTTTCAACTGAAGTACCTCCATAATATTCTTTTTTGTAGCCCATGATTGCATCAGCAATTGCTTTTGCAATTTCATTTTGACCTTCTTCAGAATTCAAATATTGTCCTTCATTCTTGTTAGAGATAAACCCCATTTCAATCAAAATGCTTGGCATTGAAGTTTTATGTAAAACCATAAACGGAGCCTGTTTTACGCCTCTACTTTTTCTGCTCAATTGTTTATCAAAATTGTCTTGTATTTTACTAGCTACAGCGATTCCTTGTTCTAAATGTTCTTCTTGCATTAAAGTAATTCCGATTAAGGATTCAGGTGATTTTGGATCATATCCTGCGTATTTTACCTTATAATCAGATTCTAGTGTAATTACCTCGTTCTCATTTTTTGCCACTTCAAGCGCCGATTTCACTTTCGTAAGACCCATTACATAAGTCTCAGTTCCAAAAGCATCTGGATTTGGATTTGAATTGCAATGTATCGATACAAATAAATCAGCATTAGCTCTATTCGCTATGTTAGCACGCTCAACAAGTTCTATAAAAACATCAGAATTTCTAGTAAAAACAACTTCTACATTTGGCTGTCTGCCAAGTAGCTTGCCTACTTTTTGAACCACTGCAAGTGCAATATTCTTTTCTACAAAATTATTTCTTACAGCGCCATAATCTTTTGCTCCGTGGCCAGCGTCAAGAACCACTTTAAATTTTCCGCCAGATTGACTAAAAGCGGTAAAAGATATCAGGCATAATGCTAAAGCGAACGAGTGTTTGATTTTCTTAATGGTGTACATATTTTGTTAAAGTTAATTTTAATAAAAATGCTATCGTTATAATTTTGTTATTTCCTTATTTTTGCGAAAAATATATGTAAGTTTGGCACGTCAAAAATTAAGCCATATTTTTACAAAAATAGTATTTAAACCTTTGCGCACAAACTTATTTCATATCGTTTTATCAGCATTTTTCCTAACACTAGGAAGTGCCGAATTGTACTCACAAGAGAAAAAAAATAATTCCACTGCAATACCAGCTGAAAAACAAGTAGATACAACGACTATAAGTGCTTCAGACATAATTAAACCTAAGGATTCTACCGTGCAAGATACATTAAAACCTAAAAAGGGTTTTCTTGAAAGCAAGGTAAAACGCAAGGCCGTTGATTATGAAAAAATGGACCAGAAGAAGAAACTTCTTACTTTATATAATCAAGCTGAACTATATTATGAAGATTTTGAGCTTAAGGCTGGAATTATTGTAATGAACTACGAAAAGAACGAAGTTTATGCAGGAAGAATTAAAGATTCATTAGGCAATTACACTCAAAGACCTGTTTTTAAGCAAGGAAGTAATATAATTGAACCCGATTCTATTCGTTTTAACACTAAAACAAAAAAAGCCTTAGTTTGGAATTCACGTTCAACTCAGGGTGAAATGAATATTAAGGGAGAAATAACAAAAAAAGAAAATGACTCGGTTTATTTTATAAAGAATGCCAAAATCACTACTTCAAAAGATATCGACAATCCCGAATATTATTTTCTAGCCCGAAGATTAAAACTTGTTCCTGGAAAAAAAGTGGTTGTAGGCTTAACAAATATGGTCATTGCAGACGTTCCTACTCCCATAGGAATTCCGTTTGCGTTTTTTCCAATGAGCGATAAAGGCGGTACTTCTGGATTAATTTTGCCCTCGCCAAACGATACAAACCGACAAGGATTTTCATTACAAAATGGAGGTCTTTATTTAGCACTTTCTGATAATTATGATCTTGCCATTATGGGAGATTATTATACAAATGGTAGTTATGCCATGCGTTTTGAATCAAGCTATGCCAAACGTTATGGCTATCGCGGGAATGTAAATGTTCGTTTTGAAAATCAAATTCAAAGCGAAAGAGGTTTTCCTGATTATTCAAGAGCTTCTAATTACAACATACAATGGTCGCATTCACAAGACACAAAGGCTAGTCCAAATTCTAGATTTTCTGCATCTGTGAACATGGGAAGCAGTAAATATTACCAACAATCCATGAATCAATCCAATATTGGTTCTGCATTAAATAATACTTTAAGTTCTTCTGTTTCTTATTCAAAGACTTTTAATACTTTGCCTCAGGTGAATATGTCGATTACGGCAACACATTCTCAAAACACTCAAACAGAGCAAATTAACTTAACACTACCTACTTTTCAAGGAAGTGTTGACAGGGTTTTCCTTTTTGCTTCCGAAGACGAAGTAAAAAAAGGATTTATAAAAAACATGAATATCCAATATAACTTGAATGCACAGAATCAAATTACTACTTATGACTCTTTGTTTTTTAAGCCGCAAATGTTTAGAGATGCTAAAATTGGTTTTAAACATACCATTCCGCTTAGTACAAATTTCAAGGTTTTAAAATATCTTAGCGTAAGCCCTTCAGCAACTTACAACGAAGTTTGGACAATGAATACTTTTGAAAAAAGACCTAATCCTGTTAATCAAAAAGCTGAAGATTTTAACGTTAGAGGATTCGATTCTTATCGAACTTATAATTTTAATACAAGTGTTTCGACAACTATTTATGGAACTTTTAATTTTGGAGAAGACAAGAAAATTCAAGCCATCCGCCACTTAATGAAACCATCTATCGGATATGCTTACACGCCAAATTTCGATAGATATTATGACAAATATGATCCAGACGGAACTGGAACCAGGATGTTAGAATACAGCCGATTTGACAACACCGCTTATGGTGCACCGGGAAGAGGAAACTCAAATATCCTAACTTTCAACTTGAATAATACTTTTGAGGCAAAAATTACTGACAAAGACAGCACAAAAACAGAAGCTAAAAAAGTAATGCTTTTGAACAGCTTGAATTTTGGAACATCTTATAATATAAATGCTGATTCGATGAAACTGGCACCACTGACTGTTAGCGCAGGAACAGTCTTGTTTAAAGATAAAATGAATATTAATTTTTCAGCAAGACTGGATCCTTATGCTTTAAATAATGCCAATCGAGTAATCGATAAGTGGAATATTGATAATGGAGGAAGCCTTTTTAGACTTACAGGCGCTAATATTACAATAAATTACTCTTTTTCAAGCAAAGATGGTGCCGATGAAAACGACAGAACCGATCCATTGAAAAATCAAAGTTTAAGAAATGGCGGTCGCGAAGATGACTTATTTGGAACAGCAAGAGATTTAGGAGACAACAGGCAAAGCCAGTTTAATGATGATGATATTGAAAAGGCAGAAAAAAACAAGTCCTTTTACAATGCTTTGCTGCCTTGGGATTTAAGGCTGGCCTACTCTCTTTCTTACACAAATAGTGCTAGACAGAATCAGATAACAAACAATTCGCTGATGATTTCTGGAAATGTAGATGTGACGCCTAGATGGAAAGTCGGAGCTTCAACAGGATTTGATTTTGTGCAAAAAGGAGTCACTTTCACCCAATTGCGTTTTGAAAGAGATTTATTAAGCTGGAGAATGGATTTCAACTGGGTTCCGATCGGAGATTATACTTCTTGGGGATTCTTTATCGGAATCAAATCTTCTGTATTAAGCGATATCAAATGGGACAAGAGAAATCAACCTGATAGAACCTTACGTTAATATAATTTATTATGAAAAAAATAATTTTTACAGAAAAAGCACCTGCACCTATTGGCCCTTACAATCAAGCAGTTTTGTTCGGAAACACGCTTTACACTTCAGGACAAATTGCATTGCATCCTACTACAGGAGAATTGATTTTAAAGGATATTGAAACAGAAACGAAGCAAGTCATGGAAAACATGAAAGCAGTTCTTGAAGAGGCCGGAATGACGTTTGAAAATGTAGTAAAGACTTCTATCTTTATTATGGATATGAACAATTTCGCAAAAATCAACACCGTTTACGGAAGCTATTTTGATGAAAAAACTGCTCCAGCAAGAGAAACAGTTCAAGTTGCAGGTCTACCAAAGAATGTGAACGTTGAAATTTCTATGATTGCAATAAAATAAGATTCCATTATTTAAATACAAAAAAAGGCTTTGTTCTCTAACAAAGCCTTTTTTTGTATTTAAGGAATTTTGAATTAAGAAAATATACTATTTTGCACTTCCAAAAATCCATGTGGCCAATATAAAAACTCAATCGGCCTACAATAAAATCCTTTCGGAGCATGTCAAAATCCATCCGGCGTACAAAAAGTGCATACTCCCTATATAAAAATTCATCCGGCCTATAAAAAAAAACAATTTCTTTCATGAAGAATACAATCGGCCTAAGATAAAATACAATCTCCCTAAATAAATAGACATAAAAAAACCTGCATTACTGCAGGTCTTAAAACTTTATAACAATTAGTTTATTCTGTGGTATTCAATCAAACCATCAATTGGCCTTCTTAAAACATTTCCTAATTTTAATCCGTTTTTATCAAGAATTACTTTCAATTCATCTTTCAAGTAGAAAGCAATAGATCCTACAAAATGAACCGGAACTTCTTTGCAATCTTCAAATTGAGTAATATAATTATCTACAAAAGTCTGCATCGCAACATGAACCAATTCTTGAATAAACTCTTCATCTTTGTGCTGAATCAAGAACTTTGCAAACGTTGCCAAATAAGCATTTGGGTTTGGTTCTTTATATAAATGATGCTTGATTGTATCTGGTTCTAAGTCATATTCTTTTTCAAAAGCTGCTGCTAATTTCTTAGGCATTTTTTTGAAATAGTAGGCTCTGATCAAATCTCTGCCAAAACGATTACCGCTACAGTCATCCATTGCCATATATCCTAAAGATTGGATTTTTTGGTGCAATTCTTCTCCGTCAAAATAACTGCAGTTAGAACCGGTTCCTAAGATAGAAATGATTGATTTTTCATTTGTCGGGTTTGTTGCATATGCTGCAGCATAAGTATCTTCTTTTACAGAAACTTCTGCATTTGGAAAAAATTCTTTGAAAATTTCAACCAAAAAATTCTTCATTCTGTCGGTGCCGCATCCAGCTCCATAGAAAAAAAGGTGCGTAACCGCTTTTCTGTTGTGATAAATATCGAAGCGGTCTTCCAATCTTTCAAGCACTTCTTTTTTATCTAAAACTTCAGGATTTAATCCTAAAGATTGCGTGGTAAACAGTTTATTGCCATTATCGTCTAATGCAATCCAATCTGCTTTTGTGGAACCACTGTCTACTAATAGTTTCATTTATGGATAGTTAGTTTGTTAGTTTGTCGGTTTTTAATGGTTTAGAAACCCGACGAATTATCCAATTTTAAAAAAATGATTTTCTGCCAAAAATTCCCTTGTGGCTGGGAGGGTAAAAAATAAATTTAATTAAAACAGGGTAAATTTTATATAAATATTTGATATTCAAATCAATAACACTTAATTTAAAGTTCAAAATTGCATATAAAAAAATCCCGCCAAATAAATGACGGGACTAATTAATTATAAATTATTTTAAACCTGCAATATGTACAGATAAATCAATCAATTTGCTTGAATATCCGTATTCGTTATCATACCAAGATACAATTTTGAAGAAGTTTGAATTTAATCCAATTCCAGCAGTTGCATCAACGATTGAAGTTCTTTTGTCTGAGATAAAGTCTTGAGATACAACAGCATCTTCAGTATATCCTAAAATACCTTTTAATTCATTTTCAGAAGCTTTCTTCAAAACTGCCATAATTTCTTCGTAAGAAGTTTCTTTGGCAACTTTTACTGTTAAATCTACTACAGAAACGTCAGCAGTAGGAACACGGAAAGACATTCCTGTTAATTTTCCATTTAATTCCGGGATTACTTTTCCAACTGCTTTTGCAGCACCTGTTGAAGAAGGAATTATGTTTATGCTTGCGGCACGTCCACCTCTCCAGTCTTTTCTTGACGGACCGTCAGCAGTCATTTGTGTTGAAGTTGTTGCGTGAACTGTTGTCATCAAACCTTCAACGATTTCAAAATTATCATGGATTACTTTAGCCAATGGAGCTAAACAATTTGTAGTACAAGATGCATTAGAAACTACTAAATCTGTAGCTTTTGCAGTCTCATGGTTTACTCCCATTACAAACATTGGAGCATCTGCAGAAGGAGCAGAAATGATTACTTTTTTAGCACCACCTTTGATGTGTTCGTTTGCAGTTTCGATAGTTGTAAAGATACCTGTACATTCTGCAACTACGTCCACTCCAACTTCGTCCCATTTTAAGTCTGCTGGATTTCTTTCTGCAGTGATACGGATATTTCTTCCGTTTACATATAATTTTCCTTCTTTTACTTCTACAGTTCCGTTGAAACGACCGTGAACTGAATCATATTTTAATAAGTAAGCTAAGTGATCTACATCTAATAAATCGTTGATTGCTACTACTTCTACGTTATCTCTGTTGAAAGTTTCTCTGAAAACAATTCTTCCAATTCTTCCGAAACCGTTAATTCCTAATTTTACTTTTGACATTTTTTTACTTTGTTTAATCGTTTATTTGTTTGTTCGTTTATTTGTTTATCCAGCAAGCGATTTAACGATTTACCGAAATAACAATAAAACTTTTTATGTAGACATTATATCTGAAACTCTCAATAATTCTCTATCAATTGGATAATGACCTTTAATCGCTTGTTCTAGTGGTGTCAAAGTCACTTCATCTTTTAAAATCCCGACCATAAAATTTGATTTTCCTTCTAAGATAGATTCCACAGCTTTAACTCCTAAACGGCTCGCCAAAACCCTGTCGAAGCAAGATGGCGCACCACCTCTTTGCATGTGACCTAAAACAGAAACACGAATATCATATTCTGGCAAATGTGACTCAATGTAATCTTTTAATTCAAAAACATTTTTGCCCATCTTATCACCTTCCGCCACCACAACGATGCTTGAAGATTTTCCAGAAGCTTTACTTTTTTGTAGTGATTCTAAAAGTCTGTCTAAACCTAAATCTTCTTCTGGGATAAGAATTTCTTCTGCTCCTGCTCCGATTCCTGCATTCAAAGCGATGTGGCCAGCATCGCGGCCCATAACTTCAACGAAGAAAAGACGGTTGTGGGAACTTGCCGTATCACGAATTTTATCAATACACTCAATCACCGTATTCAATGCGGTATCATAGCCCAAAGTGTGGCTTGTACCATAAATATCATTGTCAATAGTGCCAGGAATTCCCATAACCGGAAACCCATATTCGCTATTGAAAACTTCAGCTCCAGTGAAGCTTCCGTCTCCTCCGATGACAACTAAAGCTTCTACTCCAACTTTATTCAAATTGTCGAAAGCTTTCTTTCTTCCTTCTGGCGTCATGAATTCTTTTGAGCGCGCAGATTTTAGAATAGTTCCTCCTTTGTTAATGATATTGTTTACGCTTCGGGGACCCATTTCTTTGAAATCGCCTTCGATCATACCTTGATAACCACGGTAGATACCGACACATTCAATTCCGTGGAAAGCGCAGGTTCTTACAACAGAACGGATAGCTGCATTCATCCCCGGAGAATCTCCTCCTGAGGTCAGCACACCGATTTTTTTTATTGTTTTTGACATTTATTTGCTATTAATATTGTAAAATTAGCAAACATATATCACTTAACAGCACTGGTTTTTATTATTTTAAGAATTGCGAGGTGTTTCAAACGATTTCGTTAATAAGTTTTCTTGTTATGTATCGAAATGTTCATTAAATTATAGGAATCTAGAAAAAATAACGAAGTAAAAATGTGTTATTCTGATTCAGGAACCTTTTGTTGTTCTGTTTTTGGATTTTCGGTTTTTTTCCTTCTATCCTGTGTCCATTGAATAAAGTCTGGAGAAAGATTAGAATCTGGGATATGATCAGAAGTATTTTTCTTCTCTTCTTCTGTCTTTATATTAAATACTTTAAACCAAAGTTCGCGCAAAGTATCAAAATCGACTTCATACGAAACTCCAAGTCCTTGAGTATAGCCAATTCCTTCTCCTATATAATTAATGTCGTTTTCACGATTAAATACACGAAGATTTAAAGTTCCGTCGTCATTTACACGGTATTTTATTTCGACATTACCAACAATCATTGATTGATTTACGCCACCAACAGGCACACCTACTTTTCCATCAATTGTGATTCTTTCGCTGATTTGCGTTGTAATTGCAATTCCCACTTGACCACTGGTTTCAGCAGTCGGCGTTCTGTCAGCCATCTGGTAGTCAAGCACCACATTAAATTTACCATCGGCATCTTGAAATAAATCATTAAACAAACCGCTCGCTCTTTCGAACAAACTTCCATAAACCGCCGTTCCCGCATTTTCAGAGCTGATGAAATTTCCAGTTCCTAAGAGAGATAAAGCTTGGTTAACACGCGTATCTCTATCATCTAATTTCACCTGAAGTTCTGATTTTAGTACCGAACTTACTGTTGGAAAATTAATAATAAAATCTGGTTCTGGATTAGTAAGATTTCCGGTCAATCCAATAACAACTTCCACGGGAACTTTTCTGTTAAACGATGGATTATCTTGCAAAACTGCAGGATTTGCCTGAGTTTTATAAACTGCATCAATATTAAGCCTTGCTCGCAAAGGATCTCCATCCCAAGAAATTGAACTTCCTTTTTTTACTTGGAATTTCTTATCTATAATTCCTCCATATCTGAAAAGATATTCTCCTTCAGTAACCTGATAATCACCCAACATGTTGAATTTTCCGAGCGTGCTGATTTCAAGACGAATATTTCCATTTCCTCTTCCTTTTAAAGCATGGCCTGTGCTTCTATCAATAATAATTTCAACTTCAGCTTCTGGCGTAACTTTTAAATCAAACTGCAATTCTAAGCCTGAATTAGCAATAACTTTTTCTACAATTCCCTTGTCAAGATTATATTTTTCTTTTGGACTAAGGAATTTAATAAACGAGCTATTCCCGGCTCCTCCAGCACTATTAATTGGAATTTTAATATTCGTTCCTTGTTTTGATTCTGCTTCTACAGTAATTAGCAAACCTGTTGTTGGGCCTTTAATAGAAGCCGTTCCATCGATAAAAGCCGTTCCATAATATATTGCATCTTCTGAATCTTTTGTATCCAAAGCTAGCAAACGATCTGATTTTATATTTAAATCTAAAACCCAATTCTTGAAATTTTGGTGTTTAATACTACCGCTTAGCTGTCCTTTTGTTTTATATTTGGTATCGGTCATCGTGGCGTCGTTGAATCGAAATTGGTTTTCAGTCAAATCAACAATCGAGCGCTTGTCAAATTCATAATCCACATTTAAATATGGCACTGTTAAACCTACTTGGTCTAAAAATAATCTTCCATTAATTTCAGGATTTTTTAGCGTTCCTGCAAAGCCAGCATTTCCTGTAGCAAAGCCTCTAATCTTGGAAATCACATTACCTCCCAAAGGACTCAAAGCGCCAAGATTAAATTTATTAAATTTAAAATTTAAGTCAAAAAGCGTTTCCTTATTTAAAATTCCAATATCTCCGGATGCTGTAAAATTCTCTACATTATCATTTTCTAAGACTGAATTCACGCTGAAACGATTCAGATTGTCATTTCCCTGAATATCAACAGAAAGGTTTCCAAGACTAATTTCATTCACATGCAAACTGTCAATTGTAATGGAAGAAGTTGGTCGATAAATGCTTTTGTTTTGCTTGAAATCAATTTCTCCATTTAAATTCCCAGCAATTCGCAAACTATCCATAGAAGGCAATAGTTTACCCAAACTGACATCGTCGAAACTCAATTTTACATCCTTATAAGTACTATCGCGAATGATTCCTGTAAGCTCAATTTTTTGATTGTTGTGCGTCATTAAAACATTTTCAATGGCAAAATTTCGGAATTTTTTATCAAAAACAATTTTATTATCAGAAGCATCTTTTTCGTTTAAAAACCACAGATAATTTTTAATATTGACTTCCGATTTCTTAATACCAACAACGTTATTATTTTTTTCGTCAATCGTATGATAAACATTTAATTTATAAGAATCTTTACTCTCTTTTCCGCCTTTAAATTCTGTTCTAAAAAACAAAGTATCTTCTAATTTCACATTAATCAAGCTAAAATCTGAAATCTTATATTGCTTTGTTCTAATACTATCCATTTCAACATAAGCGTTATATAATGGGTTTTTATTATCAATTTCCAAAGACAGATTGTCGATGTAATTATCATAAGCCTGAATAAGTGGCGAATTAAAATTTAGCTTAAACTCATTAGTGTCAGCACTAATTTTTCCTGAGACAAAAGTATTTACACCGACAGAAACTCTCGGCAAGAAAATCTCAATCATTTTATTATAAATTGACAGATTGAAATCTAAAAATTGCCCAGGTTTCACTTTATTAGGTCTGTAATTGGTATAAAGACTTCCTATAGAATTTTCAATTATCTTCGGAACTTGTCTGAATTCATATTTTCCAACAATTTTTCCTTTTATGATATCTGGAGAATTGATTGTAATCGTGCGAACTCTATTAGCATCAAAAGTTGATTCTACATTAAAATCATCAAAAAAGTAAGTATCTTTTTCATTTTGGTAGGAAGTTTGACTTATGGCAATATTTCCATACATGTTATCTAAACTATTTCCTGTGACCTGCATAGAAATATCACCTTTAAACAAGGAAATTGAGTCTCTTTTTACTAAATTTAATTTATTTAAATCTGCATAATCAATCAGCGCATGAAAATTGTAGTGATTTTCTCTTTTGCTTAAATCAAGAAGTCCGTCAAAATCTAATTTTAAGTTTGCATCATTGACTACGACTTTTCCTTGAAACAACGGATTTTTAAGATTTCCGTTAATTTTGATGTTTTTATAGTTGTATTTTTTAAAATTCAGGCTATAGATATTTCCTGAAACTTTGGTATTAAGATACTTCCTGGTAAAGCCTTTTCCATCAACTTCAACATCGACAGTTATTGGTCCAAAATCTTTTTGATCTAAAAATTTTCCTATATTAAATTTTTCAAAATTAACATTTCCATGATAGGAAGCATTGTCGATATTATTGATGTCATAAAGTTGTAAAACTGCTCCAAGTTCACCAATTGCGGTTGTTAAATACAAATCTGCTTTTACAGTGGTCTTAGTCACTTGCGCATTTCCTGTAATATCAAAATCACCTAATTTTGCTAAAGATGAAGGCAACTTTTCCCCTAAAATTCTAGGCAATATTGTTTTTAAATTAACATAATCAGACGCTAATTTCTTAAAATCGCCACGAATTAAAAAAGCATTCTTATCAGGGTTAAAAAGATTCTTAAAATTAATATTTCCAATAATTTCAGAATGATTATCTACTTTTAATTTCAAATTTCTAGTATGAAAATCATTCATCGTTCCTGTCAAAAGAGTAGAAAAAATAAATTTTTTTCCTTTCCCAAATTCATTGTAGAAATAATTTAATTCATTTGTAGAAACCGAAGCGGCATCAATATCGGCATCAATGCGGACCTTATTTACAAAATCAGCCAGTCCGCCTTCTTTGTAAGTCAGTACAATATTTCCTTTTAAACTCGATTCTTTAGTTAAAACGCTGAGTTCTTTCAGCAACATACTTTCTTTTGAATAGCTAAATTTTGCAACCAAATCCTTTACAAAAATACCGCGATGATCTTGAAGTGAAAGTCTTTTTATGTCAGCAGTAATATCACTTCCATAAATTTTAAACTTGCGAGCATTGGCATTCATCTTAGTGAAATTGATACTTACCGGATTTGCACTGTTTTCATTTGTTATCCTAAAATGGCTTTTATTTAAGAAAATATTATCGGCTGTCAATTGAAAAGGTTTTGTCGCCTTTTTACCAGTTTCAAATAATTTAACGAAAATATTAATATTTGATTCTTTTTCGTTTTTGTAATTTTTTAGATTAAAAAATAGTTTGTCAGTATAAATATCTCCAAAAAGCAAATCACCTTCACGAAGTTTTTTTACACTTAAAATATTTGTTTTTATAGAACTAGCAGAAATCAGCGTATCTTTGTGATGGTCTTTTATTAGTACATCTTTAAGCTTTACATTTCCAAAAATTGAGATTTCAACTTTGTCTACATAGATATCGGTTCCAAAGTCTTCATTAAGCATTTCGGTAACATAATGTGCGATTTTTGTCTGCACAAAAGGTAGCGAAAGTGCAATGCCGAGTAACAGCAAAAGTAGGATTAAACCTAAAAAGGTTCGAAATACTATTTTTTTAAATTTTTTGATACTCTTAATTGTTTTATTTTTGTCAAATATAATTCAAAATTCATGCCCCTTTATGGGAAATAACCCACTTTTTATTCTAGCCATCGAAAGTTCTTGCGACGATACTGCTGCTGCTGTTATGCAGAACGGCAAAGTATTGTCAAATGTTGTGGCAAACCAGAGTATTCACGGAGAATATGGCGGTGTCGTTCCCGAATTAGCTTCAAGAGCACACCAGCAAAATATTGTTCCGGTAATCGAAATGGCCATCCGCAAAGCAAATATCGACAAAAATCAGTTAAATGCAATAGCTTTTACACAAGGACCCGGCTTGATGGGCTCACTTTTAGTAGGAAGCTCATTTGCTAAATCTTTGGCTTTAGCATTAAAAATTCCGTTAATCGCTGTAAATCACATGCATGCGCATATTTTAGCGCATTTCATTGATGAAGAAAACTATGAAAAACCCGAGTTTCCTTTTTTGGCTTTAACGATTAGTGGCGGTCATACGCAGATTGTTAAAGTCAATGATTTTTTTGATATGGAAATTATCGGAGAAACTACCGACGACGCTGTCGGAGAAGCTTTCGACAAGAGTGCAAAAATCTTGGGACTTCCCTACCCTGGCGGTCCTTTGGTTGACAAGTATGCACAACTTGGCAACCCAAAAACGTTTGCTTTTACAAAACCGAAAGTACCAGGATTAAATTTTAGCTTTAGCGGTTTGAAAACTGCAATATTATATTTTATCCAAAAGAAAGTTGCCGAAAATCCACAATTCATTGAGGAAAATATTAATGATATTTGCGCTTCGATTCAATATACGATTGTTCAAATTTTAATGGATAAATTGAAATTAGCCGTTGCAGAAACCGGAATCAAGCAAATTGCAATCGGCGGCGGTGTTTCTGCAAACTCTGGAATCAGGACAACTTTGAAAGAAGCCGAAAAAAAATACGGATGGAAAACTTTCATCCCCAAATTTGAATACACAACCGATAATGCTGCAATGATTGGAATTGTAGGTTATCAAAAATATTTAGCCTCAAATTTTGAAGACAATTCAGTCGTTTCAAAAGCAAGAATCCAATTTTAATTATGCAATTATTTTACAATCCTGAGATTTCAGAAACCGCCGAAAACTTCTTTTTTGACAGAGAAGAAAGCAAACACATTATTAAAGTTCTTCGCAAAAAAGAAGGCGATAATCTTTTTGTAACCAACGGATTAGGCTATGTTTTTAAAACAGAAATTATATTAGCTTCAGATACAAAATGCCAAGTTAAAATTATCTCTTCTGAGAAAAGCGAACGTTTAAAATATAAATTGCATTTAGCGGTAGCACCTACAAAAATGAACGACCGATTTGAATGGTTTTTAGAAAAAGCAACAGAACTCGGAGTTACTGAAATTACGCCAATTATCTGCGACCATTCAGAAAGAAAAATTATAAAAACAGATCGTTTTGATAAGATAATCTTATCCGCTATGAAGCAATCTTTACAATCGTATCTGCCAAAATTAAACGATCCAATAGCTTTCAAAGACTTTATAAAACTTCAAAAGCCAGAAGGTTTAAACTTAATTGCGCACTGTGAAGAAACGGATAAAAAATCATTGAAAAATGTTTTAAAACCTAATGAAAATGTAACGATTTTAATTGGTCCTGAAGGTGATTTCTCTGAAAAGGAAATCAATTTAGCATTAGAAAACAATTACATTCCAGTAACTCTAGGAAATACTCGATTAAGAACTGAGACTGCAGCAGTTATAGCTTGTCACAGTGTAGTTTTTACAAATGAATAAGCTTATGAAAAACCTAATAACTGCTATTTTACTGACTTTTTCTTGCTATGGAAATGCTCAAGAAATCGCACTTTTAAAATACAATGGCGGTGGTGACTGGTATGGAAATCCAACAGCCTTGCCGAATCTGATTAAATTTTGCAATCAAAACATCCAAACAAAAATTGCATCAAAACCCGCAACAGTCGAACCTGGAAGTCCTGATTTGCTTTCTTATCCTTTTATCCACATGACAGGTCACGGAAATGTGGTTTTTAGTGATTCCGAAATGCTGAATCTCAGAAATTACTTGTCTTCTGGTGGATTTTTGCACATTGATGACAATTATGGAATGGATCAATATATCAGAAAAGAGCTTAAAAAAGTTTTCCCAAATAATGAATTGGTAGAAATTCCTGCAAATCATATGATTTTCCAGAAACCTTACTCCTTTCCTGCCGGGATTCCGAAAATTCACGAGCATGATAATAAGCGACCGCAAGCTTTTGGAATTTTTATAGAAAATAGATTGGTGCTTTTGTATACTTATGAAACAGACTTGGGCGACGGTTGGGAAGATACTGAAGTTCACAACGATCCGAAAGAAGTTCGTGAAAAAGCTCTAAAAATGGGCGCTAACATAATCAATTATATTTTCAATAATTAATTTAATGCAACTCAATCACGAACAGAATAAATTTTCTGCCAGAAATTTTCCGCTGACTTTGGTTTGCGATCATATTTATTTTCAAGATAATATTGGTTCACTTTTTCGTATTTCAGAAGCATTCGGAGTAGAAAAGATTATTTTTATAGGTGAAAACATTCCTTTAAATCCTAGAAAAATTAACAAGACTTCACGAAGCACACATTTGAAAATTCCTTACGAAACAATTGAATCTGAAAAAATTGCGGCATATTTGAGTGATTTCGAGAAAATTGCTTTAGAAATTACTTCTGAAAGCCAGAAAATTGAAGATTTAGAAATCCATTTGGATAAAAAAATTGCACTAATTATAGGAAGTGAAATTTCAGGAATCAATGATGAATTACTTAAAATTTGTCACAAAACAGTACATATTGAAATGTTTGGAAGCAATTCAAGCATGAATGTTGTTCAAGCTACTGGAATTGCACTTTATGAAATTACCAAAAAATTATCCATCTAAGCACTAAATTAGCTTTAGAGGTTTATTTTGATTAATTTAGATAAAAACTAAACGCATGGTAACATCAAAAACTATTGGGAACGGAATTTTAAGAGCTTTGGCAATTACAACTGGAGTAATTATTCTGCTCTATTTTCTCTTTAAAATTCAGTCAGTCATCTTATTTTTATTCATTGCATTAATTGTTAGCATGATTGGAAATCCGATAGTCAATTTCTTAGAAAAAAAATGCAAATTCAATCATATTGCAGCTGTAATTACTACTTTAATTTTCTTTATTTTATTGCTTGCGGGATTTCTTTTGATGTTTGTTCCACTGATAATTTCACAAGGCGAAAACCTATCTTTGCTTGACACAGCGCAATTAGAACGAAATATTACAAACTTGATGGATGATTTAAACAATTATTTTTCAAACCATAATATTGATGCTCAAAAAATGCTAAAAGAGTCAAATATTACATCAAAATTGAATTTTAATTTTATCCCTAATTTCTTGAATTCTATAATTTCTATTTTAGGCGATTTAGGAGTTGCAATTGGTTCTGTAATTTTTATCACATTTTTCTTTTTAAAAGATCGTAAATTATTCACAATCAGCGCAAAAAAAATATTACCCTCAGAACATGAAGCCAAAATAATCAATTCATTTCATAAAATAAATATCTTGTTAAGTCGCTATTTCATTGGCTTAATTGGTCAAATTACTGTTCTTTTTACACTTTATTTGATTGTTTTGCTGATTTTTGGAGTAGAAAACGCCTTTATTATCGCGTTCATCACTGCTCTTTTAAACATTATTCCTTATATAGGTCCACTTATCGCAACAGTTTTAGTAGCTGTCTTGACAATGCTTGGAAATATTGGACCTGATACACAAGGCGAAATGCTGTCTACAACTTTATATGTTTTGATCGGATATTCAATTGCGCAAATAATTGATAACAACGTAACCACGCCATTAATTTTTTCAAATAGCGTCAAATCACATCCTTTGGAAATTTTTATCGTAATTTTGGCCAGCGGTTTCGTTTTCGGAATTCTCGGAATGATTGTCGCTGTACCACTTTACACAATTGCAAAAGTTGTCGCCAAAGAGTTTTTTCCTAAAAATCCTGTTGTAAAAGTTTTAACCAAAGATATTTAGATTGATTTCAGAAATTTTAAATCCAAAGATTCAAGAATTTATAAATAAGAATCTCAACCAAGATATTGCCAAACTAGCTTTTCAAAAAAATCCGTTTCTAGAGATTGATTTTGCCGTAATTTTAAATCAGATTTCGGCGAAAGCAAAAGCTGAAAACAAGCTTCCAAGTTGGTTTAAAGCTGAAGAAATAGTTTATCCTTCAAAAATTTCTATAGAACAAACTTCTTCTGAAAAAACAGCAATATATAAGTCTAACATAATTTCAGCCGAAAGTATAATTGACCTAACTGGCGGTTTTGGCGTAGACGCTTTTTATTTTTCTAAAAGTATAAAATCTGTAGTTCACTGTGAAGTGAATTCTGAATTATCAGAAAATTGCAGAGCCCAACTTTAAAAAACTTGGCGCTAAAAATATCGAATGTTTTTCTGGAGATGGTTTCGAAATATTAAAAAATATTAACAGAAAATTTGATTGGATTTATATTGATCCATCTCGAAGAAATGATGCAAAAGGAAAAGTTTTTATGTTGAAAGATTGTCTTCCAAATGTGCCCGATTTGCTTAATAGCTATTTTAATTATTCTGAAAATATTTTAATAAAAACGGCTCCAATTCTTGATATTGCTGCAGGCTTAAACGAAATGAAATATGTAAAAACAATTCATATTATTGCTGTTGACAACGAAGTCAAAGAGTTGCTTTGGGAGATTTCAAAGAATTATTTAGGACCAGTTTACTTAAAAGCATCAAATATTACGAAAGATAAAACCGAAGAAACAATATTTGTTCTTGATGAAAATCCAGAAATTTTTTATGGCGAACCAAAAAAATATCTTTACGAACCAAATAGTTCCATTATGAAATCTGGAGCTTTTGACGCCGTAAGTCATAAATTCAAACTAGACAAACTACATCAAAATTCACATTTATATACTTCAGATGAACTTATTGATTTTCCTGGCAGAATTTTTAAAATTGAGGAAAATATAAAATATAACAAATCTGAAATGAAAAAATTTCTTCAGGGCAAAAAAGCAAATATCACAGTTCGCAATTTTCCCGAAACTGTAGAAAACATTCGAAAGAAATGGAAAATATCTGATGGAGGAAATTTATATTGTTTTTTTACAACAGATTTGAATACTAATAAAATAGTATTACTTTGCACCAAAATTAAATCTGAATAATGAAACGATTGCTTTTTATAACAATTTTATTGCTTCAAGCAGCTATTTATGCTCAAAAACCTTGTGAATTTTCTTCTGATTTCACAGATTCTATAGGAAGCTACAAAGAAACAAAAACCAAAATAATGCATGAAAGGATTTTTGGAAACTCTTCAAGCTATATTATTTTTTCATTAGTAAAAGCGAATGATATTCCGGTTCTTAAATTTCAATCGATTCAAAAAAGTAAAGATTTCATAAAAGTAAATTGTTTTGATAAAAACTCAAGAATCTATTTACAACTAGCTAACGGAAAAATCATTACACTTATGATGGCCGACGAAGGAGATTGCGGAACAATGCTTCGCGATGAGGCACAAACGTCTTCTATAAGAGTAACATCAGCGACATTTTTATTCATGAAAAATACTATTGAAGAACTAAAGAAAAGTCCTGTAACAATGGTAAGAATTCGATATTCTTCAACAGAAATCATAGATTATATGATGAAGGAAACATTAATTTCAGAAATGGACAAGGAAACTTACCATCCAGAGAGATTTTTTATTGAAAACATGCCTTGCTTGGAACAATAATTATTTGCAATCCCATTTAAAATTAGAAACGGCAAAAGAATTTGAGGCATTCGTAAGATCATAATGCCACCATTCTGATGCAAAAGATCTAAAACCATTTCTAATCATAACGTCTTTCAGCAACTTTCTATTAGATAAAACTTCAGTAGAAAGATTGGCATAATTATGCGCTGCTTCTGGTCCGAAATGATCAAATTGCGTTCCCATATCTAGCTCATTTCCACTAAAATCTGTTAATGTGATATCAACAGCTCCACCACGATTATGAATTGATCCTTTAGCTGGATCAGCCACATAAATTGGATTTGGAACTATTTCCCACATTTTTCTCTGAACATCAATTGGTCGATAACAATCATAAATCTTAATTTTATAACCCTGTTTCACAAAGGCCTGATTTGCTTTAATCAAAGCTTTCACTGTTTTAAAACGCAAATAACATTCAGCGCAATCATATACTTTTGATTTGAGAAAATTGGCATCAGTTGCATATTTCATATCATAGAAAAAATCTTTGCCATAATCCTTCAAGCTCACAAACGTTGTATCATTCACATTCGCTTTCGCAGCTTCTAAGAGCGTAGCATTATCAGAAATATAATGATAATTGTTCTTCAACAATTCATCGCTATAAACCGCTTCTTTTGGATTTTTACAAGAGGAAATTATAATTAGGCACAATATTGGCAGTATAAGTTTCATATTTAAGATTTGCTATTTTGTTATGCAAATCTATTCATTTGTATTAATAAATTTATTAATTTTAATTCAAATTTTAAACCCACGAATGATGAAAAAAATTATTGCATTAGGAATCGCATTGCTATTTACAGGTTTAATGAGTGCGCAAGAAACTGCTGATGAGAAAAAGGCTAAAGCAAAGGTTAAAGTAGAACAGAAAACTGCTGAAGCGAAAACAGATGCTAAAAAAGCGACTGCAAAAGCTGACGCAAAAGCGAAAGATGCAGAAATCACAGCTAAAAAAGACGTTGCAAAAGCAAAAGATAAAGCTGTAACTTCGAAAACAGAAACTAAAAAAGCTACAGAAGTATCAACTGACAAAGCTTCTGGGGAATTTTACAATGGCAAAAAAGTGTATACTGGGCCAAAAGGAGGCAAATATTACATTAATAAAAACGGAAATAAGACTTATATTGACCAGAAATAATTACTTAACGAATAATAAAGAAATCCTGATTGGCAAAACCATTCGGGATTTTTTATTTTGAAGCCAAACACTACGCCTTTTTTAAATCATTTTCCCGCTGCCTTGCAATATCTTTTTGTTCTGAACCCCAGAACAAAAAGGATATTTGCAAACATCGGGGCTAGAAAATCAATCAAAAGGTTTCTTTTAAACTCCATAATAGTCAAGATTAACAGCTCTATTTTGAGACAAAAAAAGCCAATTTAGATGATCTTGATAAGAAACTAAGAAAAAACTTTAAAAAAAATAATTCCGTATAGTGTTGACTTCTAATGTTTTTTAAAATTTATAAAAAATAATTGTAAAAAAAGTTCAAAAAAGCTTGGTATTAATGGAATGTTGTACTAGATTTGCAACCGCAAAAAAGGTAAGTTCTTTGTGATTTTGGAGAGTTGCCTGAGAGGCCGAAAGGACATGTTTGCTAAACATGCGTATGGGAAACTGTACCAAGGGTTCGAATCCCTTACTCTCCGCTTTTTTGTCTCAATTCGGGGTGTAGCGTAGCCCGGTTATCGCGCCTGCTTTGGGAGCAGGAGGCCGCAGGTTCGAATCCTGCCACCCCGACTACAAACTTTCACCATAAAAGTTTTAAAAGAAAAATGGTCGCATAGCTCAGCTGGATAGAGCACCTGCCTTCTAAGCAGGCGGTCGAAGGTTCGAATCCTTCTGCGATCACAAAAAGCTTCACTAGTAATAGTGAGGCTTTTTTGTTTTATCCCATTTCAAAAACTTCAAACTATTTCTGATTTTTTGAATAAAATTTAAAAATTCATTTTTAAATCACCTCAAATTCATTAAATTCGCAAAATAAACAAAGAACTGAACAATTATGAATAAAAAAGTGGTAATCGTATCGGCTGCTAGAACTCCAATTGGAAGTTTTATGGGAGCTCTTTCAACAGTTACTGCTCCACAATTGGGAGCTGTTGCAATTAAAGGTGCGTTAGATAAAATCAATTTAGACCCAAAACTTGTTGATGAAGTTTATATGGGAAATGTAGTTCAAGCAGGCGTTGGACAAGCTCCAGCTCGTCAAGCAGCGCTTTTGGCAGGTTTGCCAAATAGTGTGATTGCCACGACAGTTAATAAAGTTTGTGCTTCAGGAATGAAAGCGGTGATGATGGGTGCTCAAGCAATCATCAGCGGTGATGCTGAAATCATTGTAGCGGGCGGTATGGAAAACATGAGCTTGATTCCACATTATGTTCACTTAAGAAACGGATACAAATTTGGTCCGGCTTCAATGGTTGACGGAATGCAGAAAGACGGTTTGACCGATGCTTACGACAATAATGCAATGGGAGTTTGTGCTGATTTGTGCGCAAATGAATATAAAATTTCTAGAGAAGACCAAGATAAATTTGCAATCCAATCATATGAGCGTTCTGCAAAAGCTTGGGACGCCGGAAAATTTGACAACGAAGTAGTTCCTGTAGCGGTTCCTCAAAGAAAAGGCGACCCAATCATGGTGACAAAAGACGAGGAATATACTAATGTAAAATTAGATAAAATCCCTTCGTTAAACGCAGTTTTCACAAAAGACGGAACAGTTACTGCCGCAAATGCTTCGACAATAAACGATGGTGCTGGTGCAGTAATTTTAATGAGTGAAGAAAAAGCACAATCTTTAGGTTTGACGCCTTTAGCGTATATTAAAAGCTATGCTGACGCTGCGCAAGAACCAAAATGGTTTACGACTTCGCCTGCAAAAGCACTTCCAAAGGCATTGGACAAAGCAGGAATTTCAATTTCTGATGTAGATTTCTTCGAATTTAATGAAGCTTTCGCAGTTGTTGGTTTAGCAAATGCACAAATTTTAGGTTTGGAAAACGACAAGGTAAATGTAAACGGTGGTGCAGTTTCACTTGGTCATCCGCTTGGATGCTCTGGAGTTCGAATCATCATTACTTTGCTGAATGTTTTGGAACAAAATAATGCAAAAATCGGAGCTGCAGCTATTTGCAATGGCGGTGGTGGCGCTTCTGCAATTGTAATTGAAAGAGCTTAAAAATAAGCAGAAATATATTACTTAATGATGGATTTTGGATTTAAATGATTTTGTATCTTTAAATCCGAAATTCATCATTTAATTTAACGCAATTTGGCAATGTTTGGAATTTGTAATTTAGCCATCATACCTTTAAGATCAGAACCTAGCGACAGAAGCGAAATTGTTTCTCAAGTCCTTTTTGGCGAACACTTTACAGTTTTAGAGCAAGACAAACAATGGTCAAGAGTGAAATTGCAATTTGACGGTTATGAAGGCTGGATTGACGAAAAGCAATTCCAAATAATTTCTGAATCTGACTTCAATCAGCTGTCGAACGAGGCGATAATTCTTAATGCTGACTTGATTGAATACATCACTTCTCCAGATAATTTATTATTACCTATTCCATTAGGGGCTTCACTTTCCTTTTTAAGCAATGCTTCTTTAAACAAAAAAAGCTACGATTTTGAAGGCATGAAGATTAGCGGTGTAAAGCCAAAATCCAATTTAATCAATACTGCTTTCATGTATTTGAATGCACCTTATCTATGGGGCGGAAAAACACCTTTTGGAATAGACTGTTCGGGTTTGACTCAAATGGTTTACAAACTAAATGGCTATAAATTACTTCGAGATGCTTCAGAGCAGTCCACGCAAGGCGAAGCTTTAAGTTTTATTGAAGAAAGCGAACCTGGAGATTTGGCTTTTTTTGATAATGAAGAAGGAAAAATCATCCATGTGGGAATTATCATGGACGACAATTACATTATTCACGCAAGCGGAAAAGTGAGAATTGATCGCTTAGATCATTTGGGAATTTATAACGCAGAAACTAATCGTCACACTCATAAACTTCGAGTAATTAAGAAGATATTATAAATAAAAAAACCGAAGAGATCATCTTCGGTTTTTTTATACAACATTTTTTGCTTATTTAGATTTGGCAAAAGTAGCTTTCAAAGCTTTCGCCTCGTCCATCATTTCCAAATAATTATAAACGTTTAAAAGTGTTTTATAAACATCTTGATTTTTAGGATCTAACTGATTAGCTTTTTCAAGATAAGGCAATGTACTTTTAAAAATACCTTGTCTTTTTGCCTTAAGTTCATCATATCTTTTATTTTCTTTTGCAGATTGCCCAAGACTATTCATTTCTTTCACAAGCGCGTCATCTGCAGACAATTTCAAAACAGCAAGATTCAAATATGCATTTATATAATTTGGATCAAGTTCTATTGCTTTTTTATAGTACTTTTCTGCTTCCACGTTTTCATTGGCCTGAGCAGAAATTACACCCAAATTATAAAACATATTAGGATCATTTGGAGTTTTTTCTACAACTTGGGAAATGATTCTTTTGTAATTCACCAAATCATTACTTTTTAAATACAAATCAGCCTCAGTCAAGATCAAAGAAGTATCATCTGGATTTGCAACTCTTGCGTCAGCAACAGCTTTTTTAGCAGCATCAACATCTCCTTTAGAATTATAAATCAAAGCAATATTTTTGTAAATTTCTCCTCTCTTAGAAGGTTCATTTTCAGTTTTTGGAGAATCATGAGTTCCCATTTTAACCATTTTATCTCTTTCTGAAGCTGTTGAAAAATTTTGAACTTCATCATTTAACTTGCTTTTTGCAGTATAAATTGTTGCTTTTCCTGAATAATTAAGTTTTTTTAGTTCATCATAATAACCAAGAGCCTTGTCATAATCTAATCCATTAACAGCACTAGAAGCAGCATAATACAAGTAAATCGTGTCTTTTTTATCTAAAAGATAAGTTTGATATAATTTTTCAGCTCCTTCTTTATATTTTTTTTCAGCATTATCAGCAATTGCAGAATTCACCAATTCTCCTTTTACTCTCGTTAAAGAAACTTCAGCTTCTTTTGAATACTTTGATTTTTTTGAAGCATTTTCAGTTGCTAGCAATTCATTATATGATTTTGCCGCATTTACTAAATTTTTACCAGCATCCACTTTTTTATCAGCTAAAGCCAAATAAGTATTTCCTTTCAAGAAATAAAATTGTGCTTTTTGCGAAGCATCGGCATTTGCTATCAAACTTTCTGCGCTTTCAAGTGCAACTTTTGCCTCACTAGGATTTCCTGCTTTTAAAGCTTTTTCTGCCGCTTTCAACTCATCTTTCTGGGCAAATGCTACACCTGAAATTAGAAAAGCGGAAGCAAGCAATACATATTTACTTTTCATATTATTTTAATTTTATTTATAATCTACTCTTTATCTTCTTGTTCTTCTGAATCTTCTGCTTCTTCAGTTGTTCCTTCAATAATATCATCAGAAATCTCAGGATTTGAAATTGCTTCTACATTTAAAACTTCTTCTCCATCAAGAGTTTCTTCAATAACCGCTTCCTCACGGATAACTTTTGTTACAGCAGCGATAGAATCATTTCCTTTGATGTTGATAAGACGAACTCCTTGCGTTGCTCTTCCCATAACTCTCAAGTCAGAAACTTCCATTCTGATAGTCAATCCAGATTTGTTGATGATCATCAAATCATCAGCATCGGTAACGCTGTTGATAGAAATCAAATCTCCAGTTTTTTCAGTGATGCTTAATGTTTTCACACCTTTTCCACCTCTGTTTGTAATTCTGTAATCATCTAAAGAAGAACGTTTTCCGTATCCTTTTTCAGAAACAACCAAGATTTCGCTTTCCATATCATTTACAGAAACCATCCCAACAACTTCATCTTTGTCATCTCTTAACGTAATTCCACGAACTCCAGAAGCGCTTCTTCCCATCGGACGCGTTTTTCCTTCTTCGAAACGAACTAATTTTCCAGATTTAACGGCAATCAAGATTTGGCTTTCACCATTGGTCAATTTTGCTTCTAATAATTCATCGTCTTCCTTAATAGTAATGGCAGCGATTCCGTTTACTCTCGGACGAGAATATTGCTCCAATAAAGTTTTCTTCACCTGACCTTGTTTGGTTGCCATAATTACATAATGCGAATTGATGTAATCTTGGTTTTTCAAATCTTGAGTACAGATAAAAGCTTTCACTTTATCATCATTTTCAATATTGATTAAGTTCTGGATTGCTCTACCTTTTGAAGTTTTTGAACCTTCCGGAATTTCGTAAACGCGCATCCAGAAACATTTTCCTTTTTGCGTAAAGAACATCATATATTGGTGGTTTGTTGCCACAAAAAGATGCTCTAAGAAATCTTGATCTCTTGTTCCAGCACTTTTTTGGCCCACTCCTCCTCTATTCTGAGTTTTGTATTCAGAAAGATTTGTTCTTTTGATATAACCAGCGTGAGAAATCGTGATTACTACGTTTTCATCGGCAATCAAATCTTCAATACTCACGTCTCCGCCAGCATATTCAATTTGAGAACGACGCGCATCGCCATATTTCTCCTTGATTTCGTTCAATTCCTCTTTGATAAGCTCCATTCTTAGCTCTTTGCTAGCCAATAATTCTTTCAAATGAGTAATCAATTTCATGATTTCTTCGTATTCCGCACGCAATTTATCTTGCTCCAGACCTGTCAATTGTCTCAAACGCATTTCAACAATTGCTTTTGCCTGAATCTCAGAAAGCTTGAATCTTTCGATCAATTTTTCTTTTGCCTGATCTGTATTGCTTGAAGAACGAATCAATTGAATTACTTCGTCAATATTATCGGAAGCAATGATCAAACCTTCTAAAATATGGGCTCTTTCTTCCGCTTTGCGTAATTCATATTGTGCTCTACGAACCACAACTTCGTGACGGTGTTCTACGAAATAATGAATCAATTCTTTTAGATTCAGCATTTGTGGTCTTCCTTTCACCAAAGCAATGTTGTTCACGCTGAAAGAAGATTGCAACTGCGTAAACTTATATAAGGTATTCAAAACTACATTTGGAACCGCGTCACGTCTCAAAATATACACGATACGCATACCGTTTCTATCTGATTCGTCACGAATGTTCGAAATACCGTCAATTTTCTTTTCATTCACCAAATCAGCTGTTTTCTTGATCATGTCAGCTTTGTTGACTTGGTATGGAATCTCAGTCACGATAATACATTCTCTTCCGTCCACTTCTTCGAAGCCAACTTTAGCACGCATTACGATTCTTCCTCTTCCGGTTTTAAACGCTTCACGAACGCCATCATACCCATAAATGATACCTCCAGTTGGAAAATCTGGAGCTTTGATATGATTCATCAATTCATCTATTTCGATATCTTCATTATCGATATATGCTAAAGTTCCGTCGATAACTTCTGTCAAGTTGTGTGGCGCCATATTTGTAGCCATACCAACCGCAATTCCCGAAGCTCCATTTATCAATAAAACAGGAACTTTTGTAGGCATTACTTTAGGCTCTTCTAAAGTATCATCAAAGTTCAACTGAAAATCAACTGTCTCTTTGTCAAGATCTGCCATAATTTCTTCTGAAATCTTGCGCATTCTAGCTTCCGTGTAACGCATTGCTGCAGGACTATCGCCATCGACAGATCCAAAGTTACCTTGACCATCCACTAAAAGATAACGCAAACTCCATTCTTGTGCCATACGAACCATCGCGTCATAAACTGACGTATCGCCGTGTGGGTGATATTTACCTAGAACTTCTCCAACAATTCTTGCGGATTTTTTGTGTGCTCTATTAGAAAAAACTCCTAATTCATACATACCATAAAGTACTCTTCTATGTACGGGTTTCAAACCATCTCTAACATCAGGAAGCGCTCTTGATACAATAACCGACATCGAATAATCGATGTAAGATGATTTCATCTCGTCTTCAATGTTAATAGGAATTAACTTTTCTCCTTCAGACATAAGTATTTATATTAAAAAATTATATTCGTTTCAAAACGTGCCAATATACGCATTTCCGAACTTTTATAAGGTAATTTTTAACATAAATTTCAGGGATTTATCAACAGATTTCTACTACCTTTCAGTTAATAAATATATTCTCATTTAATTTTTATTTCTGATTATTTTTTTGTCACTTAGCTGTCAGTACTTCTGCCAAGGTATGATTTTTGCAAATACTGAACATAATCATTAAATTTACATTACCAATAATATATATTATGGATGATAATTTTTCACCAAGAGTAAAAGATGTAATCACTTACAGTAAAGAGGAAGCCTTGCGTTTGGGCCACGACTTTATCGGAACAGAACATCTAATGTTGGGGATTTTAAGAGATGGAAACGGTAAAGCAATAAATATACTCAACAATTTATCAGTAGATTTAGAGCATTTGCGTAGAAAAGTCGAAATATTAAGCCCTGCAAATCCTAGTATTGAAGTCAGCAATGAAAAGAAAAACCTTCATTTAACCCGTCAAGCGGAAAGAGCACTGAAGACGACTTACCTGGAAGCTAAAGTTTTTCAAAGCCCTTCAATCAGCACAGCGCATTTATTGCTGTGCATTTTGAGAAACGAAAACGATCCCACAACCAAGCTGCTGAATAAGATGAAAATCGATTATGACGTAGCTAAAGAACAATACTTAAATATGACACCAAACAGCGAAGAAGAATTTTTGAATGACTTGCCAAAAAATGAGTCGTATAATGACGATTCAGGACAAGATGACAGTTTAAAAGAAGGTGCTTTCAATACGCCGGCAAACAAATCGAACAAGAAATCAAAAACTCCGGTTCTTGATAATTTTGGTAGAGATTTGACTGAAATGGCCGAAGAAGGAAAACTAGATCCTGTTGTTGGACGCGAGAAAGAAATCGAGCGTGTTTCGCAGATTTTAAGCCGTAGAAAAAAGAACAATCCGCTTTTAATTGGAGAGCCTGGAGTTGGTAAATCTGCTATTGCAGAAGGTCTTGCCCTAAGAATTATCCAAAAGAAAGTATCTCGTATATTATTCAACAAGCGTGTGGTAACACTTGATTTGGCAAGCTTAGTTGCTGGAACAAAATACCGCGGACAGTTTGAAGAACGTATGAAAGCCGTAATGAACGAATTAGAAAAGAATGACGATATTATTCTTTTCATTGATGAAATTCATACCATTGTTGGCGCTGGCGGAGCAACTGGTTCGCTTGACGCTTCAAATATGTTCAAACCTGCTTTGGCAAGAGGTGAAATCCAATGTATTGGTGCGACGACTCTTGATGAATACAGACAATATATTGAGAAAGACGGCGCTTTAGAAAGACGTTTCCAAAAAGTGATTGTGGAACCAACTTCTGTTGAAGAAACGATTACTATTTTGAACAACATCAAAAATAAATATGAAGACCACCATAACGTAATTTACACTGACGAAGCTATTGAAGCTTGCGTTAAATTGACTGACAGATATATGTCAGAGCGTTTTCTTCCAGACAAAGCGATTGATGCTTTAGACGAAGCCGGTTCTCGTGTTCACATCACAAACATTGATGTTCCAAAACAAATTTTAGATTTAGAACGCCAATTGGAAGAAGTGCGCGAACTTAAAAATACTGTTGTCAAAAAACAAAAATATGAGGAAGCGGCCAAACTTCGTGATGATGAAAAACGCATTGAGAAAGACTTGGCAATTGCACAAGAACAATGGGAAGAAGATTCTAAAAATAATAGAATTCAGGTAACTGAAGACAACGTTGCTGATGTGGTTTCAATGATGTCCGGAATTCCTGTAAATAGAATCGCTCAGACTGAAAGCAATAAATTAGCTAAACTACCAGAACTTATTGAAAATAAAGTTATTGGTCAAAAAGAAGCTGTATTAAAAATTGCTCGTTCTATCCAAAGAAATCGTGCTGGATTGAAAGATCCAAATCGCCCAATTGGTTCGTTTATTTTCTTAGGTCAAACAGGTGTTGGTAAAACGCAACTGGCAAAAGTTTTGGCAAAAGAATTATTCGATTCTGAAGACGCTTTGGTTCGTATCGACATGAGTGAATACATGGAGAAATTCGCGATTTCAAGATTAGTTGGAGCGCCTCCAGGATATGTTGGATATGAAGAAGGTGGTCAATTGACTGAAAAAGTTCGCAGAAAACCATATTGCGTTGTGCTTCTTGACGAGATTGAAAAAGCGCATCCAGATGTTTTCAATATGATGTTACAAGTTTTAGACGATGGATTTTTGACAGACAGTTTAGGTCGTAAAATCGATTTTAAAAACACGATTATCATTATGACTTCTAACGTTGGAGCGCGTCAATTAAAGGATTTCGGTCAAGGAGTTGGTTTCGGAACAGCTGCAAAAATCTCTCAGACAGATGATAATTCTAAAAGTATTATCGAAAACGCTCTAAAGAAAGCTTTTGCACCTGAATTCTTAAACAGAATCGATGACGTAATTGTTTTCAACGCATTAGAAAAAGAACATATCGATTTGATTATTGAAATTGAATTGAAAAAATTATACGCAAGAGTTTCTGAATTAGGATATAATTTAGATTTATCTGCCAAAGCCAAAGCTTTTATTGCTGACAAAGGTTTTGATAAGCAATTTGGAGCGAGACCTTTAAAAAGAGCTATCCAGAAATACGTGGAAGACGCTCTTGCTGAAGAAATTATCACTTCAAAAATTATGTCAGGCGACTTGATCTATATGGATTTAGACGAAACTGCTCAAGAACTTACAGTTGATGTAAAGAAAGCAGAGAAACCTACAAACTAAGTTTCTAAATTTTTAAATTTTCAAGCCACAGATTTGAAGATTTTTAAGGATTTTAAATAGCAATTATTTATAAAAGATCCTTTTAAAATCTTCCAATCTGTGGCTTTTTTTATTTTCTAAAACATACATAATAATTACATAAAATTAATTTCTGATTCTAAAATAAGTAGTACTTTAGTTAATTGTTACAATCAATAATTATATGTCCGCAAACAAAGTTATCCTTGGAAGTGAAGAATGGTGCTCGTTTCCAGAATTAGGAATTCCAACCATCAAAGCCCGTGTTGATTCTGGCGCAAAAACTTCTGCCCTTCACGCAGTTAACATCTCTCCTTTTGTCAAAGAAGGCGAAAACTGGGTGAAATTTGATATTAATCCCATTCAGAATAATTCCAAAACAATCATCCATTGCGAAGCACGTTTGGTCGATAAACGTATCGTAAAAAGTTCAAGCGGTTTCCGTGAACAGCGTTATGTTATCTCTACTCCTTTAGTTTTTGGAGAAGAAAATTGGGCGATCGAAATGACGTTGACCAATCGAGATTCAATGGGTTTCAGAATGCTTTTGGGGCGTGAAGCGATGAGCGGACGTGTTTTGGTAGATCCAGAACAAAAATATCTTTTGGGACAACCCACTTCTGAAGAATTAAAATCACTATATCCAAATTCTGAAAAGTCAAAAGAAGGATTAAAAATAGCCGTTTTAGCAAGTAATCCTGAGCTTTATTCCAACCGAAGAATTATGGAAGCCGGAGAAATTCGCGGCCACGAAATGCATTTTTTGAACATCAAGGAATGTTATATGAAATTAGACGCAACAAAACCGGAAATCCATTACCGTGGCGGAAAAATTTTGAGTGATTTTGATGCTGTAATTCCAAGAATTCGCCCAAGCATAACCTTTTATGGTTGTGCTTTGACAAGACAATTTGAAGCGATGAAAGTTTTCTGCCTGAATTCCGCTTCAGCAATTACGCAATCTCGCGATAAATTGTATTCATTGCAATTATTATTGAATCACGGCGTAGATATTCCAACAACTGGTTTCGCAAATTCTCCTTTAGATACAGATGATTTGATAAAAATGGTTGGTGGTTCTCCGTTAATCGTAAAATTATTGGAAGGTACTCAAGGAAAAGGTGTCGTTTTGGCAGAGACTAAAAAAGCAGCAGAATCTGTAATAAATGCTTTCAAAAGTTTAAATGCCAATATTCTAGTTCAAGAATTCATTAAAGAAGCCAACGGAAAAGACATTCGCTGTTTTGTAATCGACGGAAAAGTTGTCGCAGCAATTCAAAGAGAAGCTTTGCCTGGAGAATTTAGAGCAAATATCCACTTAGGCGGAACGGCTTCTATCATAAAAGTGACTTCCGAAGAAAAAAGAATCGCGATTAAAGCAGCAAAAGCAATGAATCTGAAAGTTGCAGGAGTCGATATCATTCGTTCTTCAAAAGGACCGCTTTTATTAGAAGTAAATTCTTCACCAGGTTTGGAAGGAATCGAAGGTGCGACAAATAAAGACATTGCCGGAGAAATGATCAAGGCAATTGAGAAAAATTTCAAGTGGAAATAATGAATCCTTATCTCGACATAATTCTCAGAAGCGTTGCCGTATATTTTTTTATGGTCATCGCCTTGAGAGTTTTCGGAAAAAAGGAATTATCACAATTAAACACCGCTGACGTCATTTTAATTTTGCTGATAAGCAATTCTGTCCAAAACGCAATGGTTGGTAGCGATACCTCACTTTGGGGCGGTTTGGTTGCGGCAGGAGCTTTATTTCTGATGAATTTTATTCTGAAGAAATTGATGTTTCGATATAAAGGATTAAATAATTTGCTCCAGCAAAAGCCAGAAATCTTAATTCACAACGGAAAATTAGAGTTTAAAACGTTAGCTAAATTAGGAATTACTTCTGAAGAACTAACTGAAGCCATGCACGAACACGGTGTTGAGTTTTTCAAAGATGTAAAACTCGCAATGCTAGAAATCGACGGAAACATCAGTATTATTTCTGGAAACGAAAATTTAAGACAATCGCATTACAAGAGAAGACGAAACCACAAATCTTTAGGTGGAATTGATTAAATAAAAAAGTTGGCCATAAAGCCAACTTTTTTATTTAAAGTATATATTTCAATTAATTCTGAGCACTTTCATCAATCTGAAAACTCTTTAAAAATGCAATAGTCTTTTCAATATCATAATGCAAAATCCTATCTTCGCTAACCAACGGCACTTCTTCTCTGTAAGATTTTAAAAACATTTCAATAAAATCACTCGATTTCAAAGGTTCTCTAAAGTGAATTGCTTGTGAAGCATTCATCAATTCAATCGCTAAAATTCTTTCCAAATTATCCATGATTCGCAATGCTTTTGTCGCGCCATTTGCGCCCATGCTCACGTGATCTTCTTGTCCGTTTGACGAAACGATGCTGTCAACACTTGCCGGAGTTGCCAATTGTTTATTTTGACTGACAATACTTGCCGCAGTATATTGCGGAATCATAAAACCAGAATTCAAGCCTGGATTATCAACCAAAAATGCCGGCAAACCTCTCAATCCTGAAATCAATTGATACGTTCTTCTTTCAGAAATACTTCCCAATTCTGCCAAAGCAATCGATAAGAAATCCAAAGCCAAAGCCAAAGGCTGACCGTGGAAATTTCCACCAGAAATAATCTGATCGGTTTCAATAAACACATTTGGATTATCAGTTACCGAATTGATTTCCGTCTTAAATACTTTCTTTACATAATCAATCGTATCTTTCGAAGCTCCATGAACTTGTGGAATGCAACGGAAAGAATATGGATCTTGAACATGTTTCTTTTTCTGTTCGATAATTTCACTTCCTTCTAAGAATTCTGAAACTCTTTTTGCCGTAACAATTTGTCCTTTGTGCGGACGAATATAATGAATCAATTCGCTGAAAGGCTCGATTCTTCCATCAAAACCTTCTAAAGAAATTGTTCCGATTAAATCGGCCAAATATGAATATTTTGTAGCTTTTATTAAAATATGTGCTCCAAAAGCATTCATAAACTGCGTTCCGTTTAGCAAAGCCAAACCTTCTTTTGATTTCAACGTAATCGGACTCCATCCAAAATGATTTAAAACCGCAATTGCTTGTTGTTTTTTTCCATCAAAATACACTTCACCTTCACCAATCAATGGCAAAGACAAATGCGCCAACGGAGCCAAATCTCCCGAAGCGCCAAGCGAACCCAATTCATAAACTACCGGATAAACTTCATTATTATAAAAATCAATCAAACGTTCTACAGTTTCCAACTGAACACCAGAATAACCATAACTTAAAGACTGAATTTTCAGCAAAAGCATCATTTTCACAATCTCCGTAGAAACTTCCGCACCTGTGCCGCAAGCGTGCGATTTCATTAGGTTTTCTTGTAGTTTGGTAAGATTTTCGTTAGAAATTTTTATATTGTACAAAGAACCAAAACCGGTATTAATTCCGTAAATCGGCTCTTCGTGCGACTCCATTTTTTTATCGAGATAATCACGACATTTCTGGATATTTACCTTCGCTTCTTCTGATAAAGCCAACGTTTTATGATGATTTATAATTTCTTCTAAATTTTCAATAGAAAGTAATTCTGCACTTATATAATGAGTATTGTCCATATTTGCTTGTAATTATTGGACTTCAAAATTCAGCAAATACTATCAAAAAAGCAACTTTTGTGGATAACATTATGACTTCTTTTTTAGCTAATTTTAATTAATCGTCAATTTTATGAATTTAAAAAGATAATAATTCACAATAATATTGTTAAAATAAAATTATTCGCAAAAGTATTTCTTAATTTTTATTTAATAATGCAATGTATTACATTTGAAATCAAGATTATAATACTTATGATTCA
>Ga0247730_1000141_pt1 | contig 71293 bp, 58 predicted proteins | sample UWRJL073202C2_FD_180959 | JGI IMG/M metagenome (GOLD analysis project Ga0247730, IMG submission 180959) | Plant litter microbial communities from Arlington Agricultural Research Station in Wisconsin, United States - UWRJ-L073-202C-2 | ecosystem: Environmental > Terrestrial > Plant litter >...
AGGATCATTCAGGAAGCGAAGATCCTGCTCAGGCAAACGGAATGGAATGTATCCGAGATTGCGCGAAGCCTGGGTTTTGAAGAAGTAGCCCACTTCTCCAATTTTTTCAAGAAACAGACGGCCAGCTTTCCTTTAACCTTTCGGAATTAGGGAAATGTTTCTTTTTTGCAAACATTGTTTTGATTTTTGCAAATGTTAATCCACCCGTTCTTTCCAACTTTGTGCTCTCAAATCTAAAGAAGATGGAACTCAGTAAAAACACAATTTTGATCACTGGCGGAACGAGTGGCTTTGGTTTCGAGTTTGCCTCCAGGCTTATTGAACCCGGTAATACCGTGATCATTACCGGACGTAATGCCGGAAAACTCAGCGAGACCAGAAAGATCCTGCCAGATGTGCACACCATCCAGAGTGATGTAAGCAAAATGGACAATATCAGCAGCCTATACAATCTGCAATCCTTATGAAAAGAATTGTTATTTTGTCAGCCAGCACTGTCCGTTCCTTTCAATTAAAACATCATCAACATGAAAATTATCAGTAGTATACTTATCCTCATCACAGCGTTCTTAAGCTTTAAACATGGTTGGGACGGTTTAAATATCGGTTCCCATCCCGAGCAGGCAAAGATGGCTGCCGAAATGGGTTTTGGAAAACCGGTCATGACCATAATGAGCCTGGTTGGCATTGGTGTTGGCATCGCCATACTTTTCCCGCCGTCTTTTTTTATTGCCAACCTGGTAAACGCCATTACCATACTTATGATTATGGCCTTTTCATTAAAAGCGGGCAATTTCAAAACGGCCCTGATCGAGATTCCTTTTCTGCTCATGCCACTGGTATTGATCTATCTGGGGCATCCTTTTAAAAAATAATGGAAGTAACAATTCGATGTTTATGATTGAAGGCAAATGGAAAACATCCTCAGTAAATTTATTTATTTTTGTTTCCTAAAGAGACTAAAGATAAATGATATTTCATATCCGGATAATTCATGAGAAAACTACATCAAAATCCCTATAACTGTGCAGTAGTACGCACTGTTGCGTATATTGGGGGCAAATGGAAGCCCATCATTTTAATAAGGCTGATCAATGGAAATGTCCGTTTTGGTAAATTAACGGTGCAGATACCGGATATATCCCGGAAGATTCTTACGCAGCAGTTAAGAGAGCTGGAAGAAGACGGGCTGATCATCCGTCATAGCTATAGCGAAAAACCGCCGCGTGTAGAATATGAATTAAGTACATTTGGAAAAACGCTCATTCCGATTTTAAAGGCTATGCATGACTGGGGAGTGCAAATGGAAGATCCTTTGACACGGTCAACCTGGGAGCCTGTGGTGGTGTAGGGGCAATTACCAGTCCAGTTTAATCAATGAAACACCTTGCCTTGGCAGGGTAATGTGTACGTTAAGGTGGTTGTTATTTACCAATAGCTTCTTTGCTTTCCCTATAGTTTCCAGTTGTCCTGCTTTTTCCAGTGTGCTGATTTGTGCTGTGGTTGGACTTTGAGGGGAACCCATTTTTTTCCATACTTCGTAAGAGTTGCTGTGATTACTGTCTATCCGGTAGTGGGTTATGGTTACGCTTCTGGCTGGAACATGTTCTATTTCAAGGTTTACAGGTTCTGCTGGGCCTTGTTTATCGTCATCATGGTAATTCCAGATCATGACGGCAGCAGTTGATGCATCTTTGGTGGCCAGAGCCCCGATATCAGTTTGTGCACCGCGAATACTGGAATCCAGAACAGTTTTCAAGGGATACATCCTATTGCTTTGGACTGCAACCCGGTCTCCGCTCATTTTACCGAACATCCTGAATACGTTTAATACAGGCTTGTCAACACCATTTGTTGCCAGATCGCGGTAGCCATAAAACCAGGGCTGGTTCTCAAACTCAAAAGACCAGGAGACAGCACCTTTGAAGTTGATCCCATACTGGTCTTCCAGTTCGTATTTACGGGCAAATGTTGCCGCCGTATAACTGGAATACATCGTACCGTTACGATAAGCATTGGATGGATTAGTAGCCATTCCACAGGCTGCACAACCTTCAGGATCAGACTCGCCGATAATGACCGGCAGGTTTTTAGTTTGGGGGTAGGAGGCGATAATTTTAAAGCCGGTGGCAATATCCATCAATTGTGGTGATGCGTCCATTCTGACCATCCCGTTGATCAGTTTAGGCTCGCCTTTGGCATGAAAGCTAACCAGTTCCAGTGGTGAGCCAACTTTACCCGTTGCATAATTGGTGCCGGTTAAACAGTGCTGTATAAATTCATTTAAATATTCCTGTGACTTTTTAGATCTAGTCCCTGCAACGTTCATCCCCCCGATTTTAGCTGTCGGCAATGCTCTTTTCAAACCGGCCGCTGCATAATCATAAAGCCTGAAAAATTCCTCATGGGTGCCTTTGAAATAGTATGCAGGCTCATTCCATACTTCCCAGTACCAGCTTTCCACTTCTTTTTTCCCATAACGTTCCACACTATGTTTTACCCATTGGTAGACCAGCTCGCCCCACTTGTTATAATCTTTTGGAGGATATGCCCAACCCGTCATGATGTCATCGTAATTATCTCCCGGCTTCCAGTGATGTTTGTAAGGTTCAGGATGTGTGGACAGTGCCTGCGGCATAAAGCCGATCTGTGCAAAAGGCTTCATTCCGCGCTTTACATACGTATCGAAAATACTATCAATAATTTTCCAGTTGTATACCGGGTTTCCCTTTACATCTTCAGTATAGGCATTGGTAGATCCCCATTTTAATGCTGCTACGCCATCGCCTGTCACCAAAAGGCTGTGGGTACGTACAAATACCGGGTCAGGACTTAATGCGGCAAGCTCGGTAAGCAGCTTTTTACCATCTTTCATATAGGTATAGTTAGGCTCATCGTATCCAAACCATGCCCACACGGGTTTCATGGGCGCTTTTTTCTGATCAAGATCTACAGAAATCTTTGCGGTATTCAGCACTGTACTTTGGGAGTAGCTGTTTTGAAAAGAACCCAGTAGAAAGAGAATTGCAGTAACAGATTTAGCTGTGTTAAACTTCATAGCCTTTGTTTTGAACAGGATTTGGATAAATGTTGGATTGACGGTTAAATTAAGCTTTTATCCTGTAATAAACCAAAGACTTTACGATTATACTATTGGTGACCCGTTGATTATCATTGGATAACGGTCGTCATCTGGTTAATTGTCTATACTATCCATTCTGGTCTACTCAATTATTCAGATCTGGTACCTCAGCAGCCGTTTTGGATAGCCTATTTTTGAGGTATAAACAATTCATCTAAAATGAAAAATACATTTGATATCCCGCAGTTATACCTGAGAGCAGCGTTGGGGATAGGTTTTATCCTGCCTGTTATGGATAGATTTGGCTGGTTGGGAGCAGCCGGGCAGAACGGTAACGCTTGGGGCAACTGGACGAATTTTGTAGCCTATACACATACACTTATGCCTTATATGAATAACTTTCTGACAACTACACTGGCCATTACAGCCACCGTGTCAGAGGTCATTTTTGGTATCATGCTGCTCATCGGTTACAGGATAAAACTGGCGGCGACCGGCAGTTTCTTCCTTACCCTTGCTTTCGCATTCAGCATGTTGTTTTTTGCAAATTACAGGGCGCCCTTTAGCTATTCGGTATTCGTAGTTAGTGCCGCTTCTTTGTACCTGGCAAGTATGGTTAACACTGCAGATAAATCAAATTAAAATGAATATACAAACCGCTAAAAGCAGGGAAGAAATACAGCTTTGCAAACGGGCTTTGACTGAATTTCGCCCAAATTTAAACCCGGACACTTTTGTTGAGCAGGTGTTAAGGATGAAAACGGAAGGTTTTCACCTGATCTACATTGCGGATAAGAACAATTCCGAAGCAGTAGCAATTGCTGGTTTCCGGATCTTCGAAATGTTGCGTACCGGCACTATAATTTACATTGATGATCTGTTCACGTTTCAGGAGAACAGGGGCAAAGGGTATGCTGCCGCACTATTGACTTATATAGCTGATCTTGCCAAAACATTAAATATAAAAACAGTGCATCTGGATAGTGGATTTGATTTACATCCGGCCCATCGCTTATACCTGAAGTCGGGATACTTTTTAGCTTGTCACCACTTTGCGAAAGAGATATAGCCTGATTTAAGATGGAAACACCGATCCAGTGTTTCCATCTTAATTAGGCTAGCCACCTGAAGGTGACAAAATCCCTGAGCGTATACAGTGTCAATGTTAGTAATTGATTGATAATAAGTTATTAATAGCTTCCGGGTGAGTTTATGGGTTCCAAATGAGCTGTGATCTTTTGAATTCCCGAATGCACAGCTTTGACAGATTGTTCAAATGACGTTCCGCCAAAGGCTTCGCCATTTAGCGCTATCTCATGGATGTCGTCAACTCCCATGATACTGAACACTGTTTTCAGATAGCTGCTTTGAAAGTTCATGTGTTCATAGTATTCACCTTTTTCATAGCCGCCGTTTCCTCTGCTCAACAACAGGTAAAGTGTTTTATCCTTTAATAATCCCAGATATGGGTTCTGAGGATTTTTGGTGCTGATTTCTATGGTCTCATTTACACGGATTACCTGATCCAGGTAGGCCTTTAGCGCGCTTGGTATTGACCAGTTATACATCGGAGATCCTAAAACTATGATGTCTGCAGCTTTCAGTTCGGCAATCAGCTGATCGCTGAACTCAAGTACCTCAACTTCCTCCCTGGTCCTTAGACCGGCTGGTTTAAACGCAGCAGCTATCCATAGCTCAGATACATGCGGAATCGCTTCCTGGCCAACTTCCCGGTAATGAATACTGTCATTGGGATTGTTCCCTATCCATTGATTTCCGAATAATTCAGTCAGACTTCGGCTATTGGATCTTTTGCCCCTCGGGCTTGCGTTGATAATCAATAATTTTTTCATTGCTGGTTTAATTATGTTATACTTTTTACACCTGTAACACCTTTTTTAAGGATGCATATGTAAGGAAACGCCAATGCGGTTCCATGCGTTGATATTGATTACCGCAATGATAAGCTTCGCTGTTGTCTCCTCGCCAAAGGCTTCCACAGCCTGCTCATAGGTTTCATCACTCAATCCTCCATTGGCGATCAGCGTGACTTCCTCCGTTAACCTCAGGATCACCTGATCCTCCGGGCTAAACCATTTTTTTGCCTCCCTCCATGCGCTTAACACATAGACCCTCTTCGTATCTTCGCCATGTTTCAGTGCGTCTTTAATATGCATATTGATACAGAAGGCACATCCGTTGATTTGAGAAGCCCTGATTTTTATCAGGTCCTGTTGCAACTGGTCGATTCCTGAGGACGCTACGTACTGATCGAGTTGAATTATTCTCTGATAAGCGTCTGGTATCAGTTTCTGAAGATTTAATCTGTTTGCCATAATTTTATAATTTATATGTTGTTTATCTTTGTTATACAAACATAGATAAGGCTAATCGCCGCCCGGGGTACCAGTTCTTTCTATTGAGATGGACCAGCACAATGTGATTTTTCTGTGATAAAACTAAATTCAGCTTGCCATGCTTCCATTCAAAAACCTTTTGAAAATTGATAAAAACAGTGTTGAAGCCGTGTTTAAGCAAGTTGCTTCGCAATTGGTACTCCTGATACAAAAAGGGATTTTGCTTCCTGATATGCAGTTGCCCAGTACACGATCGCTTGCGGCAGACCTGGGGCTTCACCGTAAAACGGTAATGGCAGCATATAATGATCTGATTACGGAAGACTGGATAGAAAGTGAAGAGAGGAAAGGCTATAAAGTGTCTGCTCTTTTACCTATAGTAAAACCAAGAACCTATGCCAGCCAGTTTAACGGCAATTATATGGGGCAGCCTGGTTTTTCATTTGATAGCCTGGAACACGTGCCATCATTGCCCCGGATATCATCTGATCATAAAGTTATTGTGGATGATGGCTTTCCGGAAGGGGCAATCTTTCCCATAGACCAGATTTCAAGAGAATACAGGAGGCTTCTCACACATCCAACGCTTAAGCAGTCGGCCTCAAGATGGAACGTTGGGGGCAGCGGGAATTTTAAAGAGGCCTTATCGTCATTTCTGAATGATACCCGTGGACTGAATATCATGTCAGAGCACCTGATGATCACCAGGGGTGCCCAGATGGCCATATACATTGCTGCTGCACTTATTCTTAAACCGGGCGACAGGGTGTTGGTAACTGACCCAAGCTACTTTATCGCAGACGCTGCCTTCAGGCAGCTGGGGGCAGAGCTTGTACGTGTTCCTGTAGACAGTGAGGGAATGGATATTGATGGTGTGGAAGATGCGTTGAAGAACAATAACATCAGGCTTTTATATATTATTCCCCATCACCACCATCCAACAACAGTAACATTGAGCTCCGCAAGGAGGACAAAGTTGCTGGAACTCATCAGAACCTACCAGTTACCTGTCATAGAGGATGATTATGACTATGATTTCCAGTATCAGTACAGCCCGTACCTACCCCTGGCAAGCGCTGATCATGGCGGAAATGTAATTTATATCGGCTCGTTAACGAAAGTTCTTGGAGCTAATTTCAGAGTTGGATATATGGTATCCACGGCCGGTTTCCTGGCCAGCGCAATCAAGTTAAAGTCGTTGATTGATTTAAGGGGGGACGCTGTAATGGAAGGCTCAATTGCTGCTCTCATGGAAAGCGGAGAGTTTTCGAGGTTTATAAAAAAGGCAAATAAGTTATATAGTTATCGCTGTGAGTATGCCTCAGGTTTAATCAGAACTGAGCTGGCAGACGTGCTGGATTTTACGGTGCCGCAGGGTGGAATGGCGCTCTGGTTGAAATTCAGGGCGGAACATCCGCTTTCCGGCGTGCTCAGGAAGGCAAATTTACTCGGACTGCAACTTGCCGGAAGCGCTTATTATAAAGGAAAAGATGTAAAACATAATGCAATCCGTTTTGGATTTGCTTCGCTCAATGAACAGGATATGGAATATGCTGTGGCCGTGCTAAAGAAGGTAACGGGCTGAAATTAAATCTATCTTTGACGGCTAAGCTGGTATATGAGCCGGGGAATATCCGAACTGTTTTTTAAACGCATACGAAAAATGGGATAAATTCTCAAATCCTACCTCAAAATATACATCATTAGGCTTTCGCTTTTTCATCTTTATTTCATTGTGTGCAAGGTTCAACCGCTTCATCGTCAGCCATTTTTGCGGCGTAGTGCCAAAGTAATTCTTAAAATCCTTTTTGAATGTGGTTAAACTTCGCCCCGTTAAATAACAGAATTTTTCCATGTTCAGGTTAAACATGTAATTTTTTTCCATAAACTCTGCAAGATTGAGTTTTCCGGGTTCCTCAAAATTGCTGAGCAGCGAGTCTATCTCAGGATCGGTGTTGCGAAGTATTGTAATTGCCTCTTCAATCTTTACGGCCGTAATATTTTCAGGCAGTGAATCATCCATATCAAAGTAGGGGAGTAATGAGGCAAAAAAGCTTTCGAACAGCGGATGTGCTTTAAAGGTGCGTATAGCGGGGTCGTGTACCCTTTTGGAAAGGAATGCAAATTTAGCATAATACTGTTGTAATCTTTCCGTGCGGATGTACATGAGTACCGATTTGTAGGGAAGGCCGTCCTTTGGATACTTAATGACAGTTGTTAAGGTATTACGGGGAAACAGGATAATATCGCCCGCTCCAAAGGTATAGGATTTTTCAGCCTGTACAATACGCATTTCGCCGGATAAGATCCGTACAATGGCATGTTGTTCAATAAGGATTTCCTTTTGAAAGAATTTTTCTTCAATACACGCCAGAACGATATCGGTATTTTTCCCTGTCATTATTCAGTTTGAGATTTAAATTTATAAAAAATACTACAGAGTGGCTCAGAGATTCACGCTGTAGTATACTTTAACATCCCGGTAAGGTGCGGGTTACCGGGTGGTATTAGATTAATCGACGTTAAATTTCAGGTCTGTAAGCTCTTCACTCAGTTTCCAGAGTTTTGCTGCGCTTTCCGGGTCTATAGCATAAGGAGTTACACCTCCAATAGATAGTGCGGAGTTCCGGTCTGTCTCATGACCTCCATCATCTAAAATCGCTACATCGTTGTTTTCACAATATAGGCCGCCCAGGTTATTTAACTGCGGACTTGTAGCACACCATACCGTTGTTGAAGCTCCCTGTGCAATTGTCTTAAGTCCTTTGGTGGCGTCATAAATGGTGTTGCCCTCAGCATCGTAAACTCCAATCTCTATCAGCTTTTCCTTAGATAAAAGACGTTTGATATCTGTATCTACTATTGCTCCCGGATGAAGTGTAAACGAACGCACACCGAAGTTTTTTCCGAGACGATCCAATTCAACAGTGAAAAGGATATTTGCCGTTTTGGATTGCCCGTAACCTGACAACGTTTCATATTCACGGTGTTCAAAGTTTGGATCTTCAAAGATAAACGGTGAATAGTGGTGCCCCCATGAAGACACATTTACCACCCTTGCACCATTTGCTTTTTTCAGGGCAGGCCACAGGAGTGCAGTGAGCTGAAAGTGCCCTAAATGGTTGGTGGACAGTTGCGATTCATACCCACGGGCGTCACGCTGCATGGGTACCCACATAATGCCTGCGTTATTGATCAGTAAATGCAGCGGCCTGCCGGAAGCCAGGAACTTTTTTGCGAATGTTTCTATCGAGGTAGGACCCATCAGATCCATCTCTTCTATTTCCACGCCACTAATCCCTGAGAGCCCCTTAGCAGCCTTCTGCTGATCACGCGCCGGCACAATAACGCTGGCTCCCGCGGCAACCAACGCTCTGGTTGTTTCTAGTCCTATACCCGCATATCCGCCCGTTACTATTGCCGTTTTACCTGTAAGGTCAATTCCCCTGATTACATCATTAGTAGTTGATGCCGCACCGAAGCCCGAACCGATCGGGGCCTGACTTGTTATTGAATGTGTATGTTCCATCTTATTTAGTATAGTTTTGATGGAACAAATGTAGGTGACCGCAAGCCTCGGGACTTTGTTTTAAGGACGTATTTACTTTGTTTTAAAGACAGATAGTTGAGTTTCCCGGAAAAACCTATATTAGGGAAACCAAATGTATCTGCTCAAAATAACTTCCGTAAGTTAAACTCAAAGAGAAATAACATGAAGACCATCAAACCTGTTCAGCTGCTTTGTTCCTGCTTATTGCTTTGCCTGGCTTTAACAACCTATGCGCAGCAGAAGAAATACCCCAGCGAACTCAGCGTGGCGCAGGATGGTAGCGGAAACTACAGAACCATACAGGAAGCTGTGAATTCGGTACGCGACCTTGGCAAACAGGAAGTAAAGATCTTTATAAAAAAGGGTGTTTATCATGAAAAGCTGATTGTACCCTCCTGGAAAACGAATATATCCCTGGTCGGAGAAGACGCCGCAAATACAGTGATCACCAATGCTGATTATTCCGGTAAGGCCGTTCCCGGCGGTAAAGATGCTTACGGACTTGCCCAATTCAGTACTTATACATCTTACACGGTATTGGTGCAGGGCAACGGATTTAAAGCACAGGGCCTCACTATTGAAAATACTTCAGGCAGGGTAGGCCAGGCCGTAGCACTGCATGTAGAAGCCGACAGGGTGGTCATTAAAAACTGCCGCATATTGGGAAACCAGGATACCCTGTACGCTGCCACGGCAACCAGCAGACAGCTCTATTCTGAATGTGATATAGAAGGCACTACTGACTTTATCTTTGGCGAAGCTACCGTCGTATTCCAGAACTGCACCGTTAAAAGCCTGACGAATTCTTACATCACTGCTGCGGCCACCTCTGCGAACCAGAAATTCGGTTTTGTATTTATGGATTGTAAACTGATCGCAGATAAAGGGGTAGACAAGGTTTTCCTGGGGAGACCTTGGAGGCCATATGCCAAAACTGTTTTTATCAGGACAGAAATGGCCGCACACATTGTTCCTGAAGGATGGGATGCCTGGCCCGGCGACCAGATGTTTCCCGATAAGGAGAAAACGGCATTTTATGCCGAGTTTAAAAGTTCAGGCCCGGGGTCAAACCTGCAGAAACGTGCCGGCTGGTCAAAACAGCTGACCAGCGCAGACATCGTATCCTATACATTGGCTCACATCTTTGACATGGGAACACCATGGAAGCCTCTACTGTAGATCAATTGCTTAAATATTGATGGCTCCCTGTCCGTCTGCAATCAGGTATGCGTCTTTTAATGCTTCTGAATATGTAGGATGCGCATAGCTGATCCGGTACATATCTTCAGCAGTAACTTCATACTCCATTCCAACCACACACTGGGCAATCACATCCGCTGCACGCGGGCCAATAATATGTACGCCAAGTACTTCGCCATACTTTGGTTCTACCAGTACCTTTACAAAACCATCAGTATCCATGGAAGCACGTGCCCTTGCACTGGCGGAATAAGGGAATTTGCCTGCATTATAAGTGATGCCCTTTGCTTTCAGCTCTTCTTCAGTACTTCCCACAGAGGCTACCTCAGGCCAGGTGTAAACTACCGAGGGAATCAGGTTGTAATTGATGTGTGGTTTCTGGCCATTGATCACTTCGGCAACAAAAGTACCCTCATCTTCAGCTTTATGCGCCAGCATTGGCCCGCTGATCACATCGCCTATGGCGTAAATATTCGGAACGTTGGTTTGCAGTTGTCCATTGACTGCCACTTTGCCATTTTTTTCTGCAAGAATGCCGGCAGCCATAAGATTCAACCCATCAGTATAAGCCCTCCGCCCAACGGCTACCAGGCAGTAATCAGCATTGATCTCCTGTGCCTCGCCCGCTTTATCCAGGTAACTTACAGTAGCATGATCACCTGAATTGGTTGCAGACTGCACCTTGCTGCTCAGCAACATTTTGATGTTCAGTTTGCTTAACGACTTGTGCAGTGCTTTGCCCAGCTCTTTATCCATAGTTGGTATCAGCGAATCTGTATACTCTATGATCGTCACATCAGTACCTATTCTTGCATAAACTGAAGCCAGTTCCACCCCAATTACTCCACCTCCAATGATGATCATTGACTTAGGCTGTGCCGCTAGGGACAGGCTTTCTGTTGATGTAATGATCCTTTGTTTATCAATCACCACGCCGGGGATGGTTGCAGGTTTGGAGCCTGTGGCAATAATAAAGTATTTGCTCTCGAGTACAGTTTCTTTATCTGCCCCTGTGACTTTTAAATGGGTATGATCGATGAAGCTGCCCAGTCCCTGGTGTACATCGATCTTATTCTTGCGCATCAGATAGTTGAGTCCGTTCGTGTTTTGCCCCACTACTTCGCCTTTACGGGTAATAAACTGCGTAAAATCGAGCTCCAGATCGCGGAGTTTGATCCCGTGGGTTTTAAACTGTTCTTTGGCCTGCTGAAAATGTTCCGAGCTGTCCAGGAGTGCTTTTGCGGGAATGCAGCCCACGTTGGTGCAGGTACCGCCCAGTACACTATATTTTTCTACAATAGCTACCTTATAACCCAGTTGTGAGGCCCGGATAGCCGAAGTATAACCTCCAGGGCCTGATCCAATTACTACAATGTCATATTGAGTTTCCATAATTTATTTATCTATCATACCAGCTGTCAATTATTATACCAATTGGTATATAGCGTCTGGTTGTCATGTCAATAAAGTTTATGTATAAGGCCGCGCTCAATCCATGTGTTTTTAGGGAGGCCGTTTCTTGAGTGTGATGCTCTAATTCAGTGTAAAACAGGGGGATAGGATTTCCCCTGATTTGGTGATTTTCAGGAGAATAACATTGGCTAATTTTATAAAAAAAGGTATCGTCACTATATAATAATGGTTTTTATGGTTAATTATATCATGTAATGAAATGGAATTAGTCTCTGGCAAAAATAACAGAATTTACGCTTTTGATCAGTTACGGGCCTTAATGATGATGCTTGGATTAGTTGTGCATATCAGCGCGACTTATGTGGTAAGGGATATCAGTGCAACATGGCCGGTTAAAGACGTGTTGAGTACCAGCCTCATTTTTGATACGGTAGCAGCCTTTGTGCATGCCTTCAGGATGCCCTTGTTCTTTATGGTTTCAGGTTTTTTTACAGCAATGCTTTTCTTTGAAAGGGGAGCGGAAAATATGCTCAGAAACCGTTTGAAAAGAATTTTCTATCCTTTTGTAATAGGGCTGATCATTTTATATCCCGCATACCTGTTTGCTGTTAATTATTTCTTGCTTAGAACCGGTGAAAAAGTTACACCTGTGATGGATACCCTTCAAATGAAACTACGGTCTGACTGGGGCAGTCTCTCTACTATTCATTTGTGGTTCCTGTACTATCTTGCTATGTATTGCCTCGCTGGCTGGGTTCTTGGCCGCTGTGCCCCGGCATTTCCGGGAATAAATAAAAAAATAAAAAACTGCTTTACGACTGCTTTTAATTTAAAGTGGGCACCTTTTGTATTCGCTCCGGTTACTTTTCTATGTCTTGTTGATGCGGAAGACATCGTAATTGGTGGGGCTGATCTTTTAAGGTTTGATCTGAATTGTTTTGTTACACACGGTTATTTTTTCCTTTTCGGCTGGCTAGTATACCTGCATCAAGACCATTTGGGCAGGTTTCTTAAACATGACAGATTATTCGTAACCATTGGTTTATGTCTGTTTTTTCTGGTATTGTTTCTTTTGGTTTCTCAACCTGGCCTGGAGAAATCTAATGGAGTATACCTGTATTATCTATTTGATGCTATTATTCCCTGGTGTTTCATCTTTGGTTTTACCGGGCTGTCGCTAAGATATCTAAACCATTATTCGGTGGTAGGCCGTTATACCAGTGATGCCTCGTACTGGGTTTATTTATTGCATTTGCCATTGCTTATTTATTTTCAGGGATTGCTGGTCACCCTTCATCTGCATGGCCTAATAAAATTTGTTATTGTTTTGATTGCAACAGTAGCGGTATTAATGATAGGCTATAACTACCTGGTACGTGGTACATTTATTGGTAAGTTCCTGTCTGGAAAGAAACTAAAACGGGGTTTTCCTAAAGGGGATATTGAAATTCCAGCTGTTGCAACGCGGTCATCATAAGGCAACAAAAAACAAATTACAGCCTGAAAAGCTAAATTTATCCCACTCAAAAGTGTAAGAATTGTAATCTCCCTGTGATATCCGAAATTTCACGTGAATTAACGTTTGGTGAAACAAGTTTAATAACTATATTGAGCTAATTATTTTAACAATTTATTTCAAATGAAAACTGCATCAAATCAGCCCTTATAAAAGCGAATAACATGCAGGTTTTATTACCATCAAAAACAGTATTTACAATGAAAAACGGTACAGTAAAATTTTTTAACACTGAAAAAGGCTTCGGCTTTATTAAAGACGAAAACGGAAAAGAGATTTTTGTTCATGTTTCTGGTCTGATTGACGAGATCCGCGAAAATGACGAAGTGGTATTCGATGAGCAGGAAGGCAAAAAAGGCCTGAACGCGGTAAACGTAAAACTAGCTTAATAAAAACAAATTATTCCAGTAACCGGGGATCACAATTCCCGGTTACCTTTCTCCCCGCGCCACTTACCACTCTTTGCCCTGGTAAGTTCTCCTGAATTCTGCAGGGGGCGTGCCGGTATTTTCAGAGCAGGGCATTCAGCTTCTCCTTCTGCATTTTTTCAAAGATCTTCATCCCAAGGCCTCTCGAGGCGCCGGTGATTAATCCTGTTTTACATCTTATTGTTTTTATTTGATGACTCAAAGTTCAGCAGAAAATAGGGGGCAGGTTATACTAAAAGCAAAGTAATTTTTACGGATATCAAGATGACCTCAGTAAATTGAACATCTTGAAGCAGCCAAATCCCCTTAAAAAGGAAAAGCAGCGAGAGATCGCTGCTTTTCCTTTTTAAGGGGATTGTATATCTATCCGGCGTTGCCCACCGGTTAATAACCAGGATTTCTGTTAGCTCCGGCCAGATTTGGGTCTACCAGTGTCTCGCTGTACGGGATAGGGAACAGGTAGAGGTGTTTATCAGGAAGTGATAACAGGGTTTGTGCCCTGTCTGTCCTTACCAGGTTAAACCAGCGGTCGGCCTCAAACGGGAACTCTACGCGGCGTTCGTTTTCGAGTGCCAGCAAGATATCGGGCAGTGTAGATGCGTTACTGGCCGTTACGCCTGCACGGTCACGTACAGCATTCAGATCTGCTAAAGCACCGGTAAGGTTGCCCTGTTGTGCCCTTGCTTCGGAACGGATCAGATACAGTTCGGCGGTGCGGATAATATATGCAGGATCGGTTCCAAGTGGAGTACGGTAGTATAACTTACCGTACCATAAATTGCCCGGAGGGGCAGTTTGCGCAATTAAGGCGCTCCTGCCTCCGCCTACGAGGGGATTGTTAAGCAAGCCTACCAGCACGTCAGATGGGGCCCACTCACGGCGTCCGCCCAGGGCAGGTGGCAGCCACCAGTTGCTGTGGTTATTAGTATTGGATACAGTATAGGCAAGTTCAAAGACAGACTCACTGGTGCTGACAGCGCTATTCGCAAAAAATGCACTGTAAGGTTTTAACAGGGAATAATCTGCTGTACTGATCACCTGTGTTGCGTATTGCTCTGCCTGGGCCCATTGCTGCTGGTAAAGGTAAAATCTTGACTTTAACGCCCATACAGTTTTTTGTGTTACCCGGTTGCGGTTTATCGCTGTTGGAACCAGTGGTTCTGCAGCATCCAGGTCTTTCAGCACCTGTGCATAAGTCTCTGCCTGGGTGCTTCTCCTGATATCTTTATTATCTGATGCCGTAATGGTAGGGGTAAGGATCAGCTGCGCGCCGCCCCAGCCGCGTGCAAGATCAAAATAGGCCAGTGCCCGCACAAAATATGCTTCGCCAAGGTACTGGTTCCTTGCGGCTGTGGTAAACAGGGGGTCATTTATGCCCGGAACAGTAGCAATGATGTAATTGGCAGAAGATATTGTTTTATAGATGGCGGTCCATGCCGAGCCTACGTTGGTATTTGTGGCGGAGGTAAGGTGCTTGTTGATTTCACTTGGTGCAGACTGCGAGCCTGTCCATTGGATATCACCCGCGGATAAATAGGAAAGGGAAGGGAAGTTTGATCCGTAGTAATCATTGCTGGCCAGCACATTGAACATACCGTTAACAGCTGTTGCTGCTGAGCTGGCGTTTGTGATGGCCTCAGACTGATCTACCTGCTGCTGAGGCTGGGTTTCAAGGAACTTTTTGCAAGAGCCCAGAAGTATAAAAAATGGTATGATGTATATGAATCTTTTCATCCTGTGTATTCGTTAATGAATTAAAAAGTTATGTTAGCTCCCACCTGAAGGGTTCTTGGCATAGGTGGTGTTCCGAGGTCGTAGCCCAATACAGTCGAAGAAGAGGATACGTTCACCTCAGGATCTGGTCCGCGGTATTTGGTGATCAGCCAGAGGTTGGAGCCGCTCACATATACCCTTACAGCAGAGAGCTTGATTTTTTCGATCACACTTTTTGGGATGGTATAACCCAGGTTGACGTTACTTAACCTCAGGAATGAACCATTCTCTATATTGCGGCTGGTTGGGCTGAGTGTGTAGTTTGTGCCCAGGGCGGTAAGCCTTGGCATATCGGTGATATCACCAGGCTGTTGCCATCTGTCCAGCTGGCGGGTGTCCATGGCTCTGTTGGCATCACGCGTTCCTCCGCCTTCGAGAAAATAGGCATTGTTGTTATATACTTTGTTGCCATATACAAAATTAAAGAATACCGAAAGGTCAAATCCTTTATAGATGAACGTATTGGTAAGGCCGCCGGTAAACTTAGGAAGGGCACTGCCCACGTTCTGCAGGTCACTTGAGGTAATCTTGCCATCATGGTCTACATCTTCATAAACTGCATTTCCTGTCTGCGGATCAACGTAGAGCTGTTTGTAAACAAAGAAGGAATTCATTGGCAGGCCTTCTACCATTCTCTCTGCGGAATATGCTGCTACCACTGGGATAGGCAGTTTTTCAATTTTATTGATGTTCCGTGAGAAGTTGAAATTGGTGGTCCACCTGAAGTCTTTATGGTTGATGTTGGTACTGCTGATGGATATTTCAAAACCTTTGTTGCTCATCTCACCGGCATTTTCAAGGATGGAGGTAAAACCTGAGCTCGTTGCCAGTGGCAGGTTGAGCAGGAGGTCACTTGTGTATTTATCATATACATCGGCTCCCAAAGTCAGGCGGTCGTTAAACAGGCCCAGGTCTACCCCGATGTTGATCTGGCGTGTGCTTTCCCATTTCAGGTCTGGATTGGCCAGTTGCGTTGGAATAGTACCGGGGTTATTCTGGTAGTTGGCACCTGCTCCCCAGAGCCCTCTCGAGGCAAAGTCGTTGATGTTGTTCTGATTTCCGGTTACGCCGATGCTTCCGCGTAATTTCAGGTCGCTGATCACAGACACATTTTTCAGGAAGTCTTCCTGTTTAATTCTCCAGGCCACACCTGCTGAGGGGAAATATCCCCATTGGTGGTTAGCGCCAAATCTGGACGAGCCGTCTGCGCGGAGGTTGAATTCAGCATAATATTTGCCTCCAAAGTTATAATTCACACGTCCGAAGAATGAGGATAGCCTGTAGCTGGTCTTGGTAGAGGACGAAGTTGTGCTTGCAGCAGAGGCGATCTGTTCAAAGGAATCATTTGGGAAGTTGGTTCCCTGTGCAAGGGTGGTTCCCAGCACGGTACCCTGAAGAGAGTTACCCACAAGGGCACCAAAATTATGTTTGCCCAGAGTTTTATTGTAAGCTAAGGTTTGCTCATTGGTCCACACCGTATTGTCTGAAATACTGGAAGTACCCAGGTTATGGTTGGCTATACCCAGGTTGGTGAGGCTGTTCCAGTACTGAAATTCTTTATAGTTATTGTAATCCACGCTCCAGCTGCTGCGGAATTTCAGGTCGGGTGTTATTTTTGCCTCTGCATAGAAGTTACTGATTAGCCTGTTGCTGGTTGAGTTCATGTTGGTGTTGTTGATGAGCACATCCAGGTTGTCAAAACCTGCCCATTTTGCGGGGCTGCCGTCAGCATTTACTTCAGGAAGGTACGTGGGGGTATGCAGGGCCGACTGCAGGATTCCTCCCTGGGGGCCGTCTCCTACACGTGCGTTTGTCCTGTAGGTTTGGGTGAGGGTATTGGATGTACCGACGCTGAATATATCGTTGATCTTCTGGTCAATATTGATCTTGAAAGTAGCTCTTCTGAAGTCGTTGGTTTTCAGATCTGCCTGTTGCTTGTTTAATCCTGCACCTATATAATAGGTGGTCTTGTCGTTACCGCCTGAGATGGAGGCATCATAATTCTGGAGAAACCCGGTTCTGAAAACTTTGTTCAGCCGGTCGTACGTTTGCTGGTCCTGTGGCAGTCCGCGTGGCGCCGGCGAAGCAGTCGGGTTATCTGTCAGTGCCCTGAATGGTACGTATCTGTAGGTGTTTATCGCTGCCGTATTGTTAGCTGCAATGGCGTCAGCTTCAGAGTTCCTGTACATTTCATTCACGAGCTCTGCATGTTGCGGGCCTGTGGTAAGGTCCCATAATTTGGGTGCCCATGCCGCGCCGAAGTAGGTGTTCAGCGTTACTTTCGGGGCTGAGTTGAGTTTACCACGTTTAGTGGTGATCAGTATGACACCATTTGCGGCCCTGGCTCCGTAGATGGCCGTTGCATCCGCATCTTTCAAAACGGTAATACTTTCAATATCATTGGGGTTAATGTCAGATAGCGGGTTGTTTGCCTGGCCCTGTGTGGTAATATTTTGCAGCGAGTTACTGTTTACATAAACACCGTCAATAACATATAAAGGATCATTACTGGCGTTGATGGAGGTTGTACCCCTAACGCGGATAAACATTCCGTCTCCGGGAATACCCGTAGAGGCGCTGATCTGCAATCCGGCCGCCTTACCCTGCAGCTGCTGCTCAAAAGTAGCTACCGGTTTATCCTTTACTTCTTCCACGCTGATGGTTGATACCGATCCGGTCAGCGATTTCCGGGTTTGCGTGCCATAACCAACCACAACAACGTCGTTCAGCTGATTGTTATTTTCGGTTAACTGTATTTCTGCGGGGCTTCCGTTCACGATGACTTCCCTGGGCTGATAGCCCACAAAGGAGATCAATAAGGTGTAGGGGAATTTCTGGCCGGTTTCAAAGATAAATCTTCCTTTGTTATCAGTAGATACGGCATGTGTTGTGCCTTTGATCCGTACTACGGCTCCGGGCAGTGGTTCTTTGTTTGCAGCGTCAATTACCCGTCCTTTTAATTCGGAATTGATGGTAGCCGGGGGTACCGTTTGTGCGCTGAGGTAGAATGGACTAACTAAAAGAAGAAATATAATAGCTAGCTGATAGGATAACCTGTAATTATTTTTGGAGGTAAATATTTCCATATATTTAACAATGTTTTATGTTGATGAGTGTTTCGTTGCGTAAAGCCTGGTGAAGTTCAGCAAGTGATTGGCGTTACAGCGCTGTTCTTCATTCCAATGAACTGGCAAGGCTACCTTGCCAGTTTAGTTTGTCTATAATTTTTTCTATCCGACCATTATTCGTAAGATCTGTTTGTTTTTAATGATGAAAGCATTAGATTTTTAAATATGATAGCAATGCCTGTTATGAAGAAAACACGCGCAGAATTAAACACAACAGCAATACAGGCTTGTGCAATTGTCAGGAGAGACAGGCATAAGGCAGCTTTCTAAAATAACTCCTGGCGAAGTCAGGTACATCTTTAGTATCATTGGTGTCATAATTTCGGTAAACATAAATATTATTTAATACTCTACCAAATCAATAGACTTTATATTTTAAATATTACAAATACCTGAAAAATTCAATTGTTTTATATTCAGCCTTTTAAAAAGGTGGTTTCAAGTAATGCGCTGCTCGTTTCCGTTAGGGTGTCTTAACTATTGCAATAATCTTTCCTGATCAATATTACGTATGCTATATATAACAGTCCTGTTTTTTTTTTGTGGGTAAATTACAGGGGATGCCTTTTGTCATATTTTTATTACAAAAATTATGGAGAATTGATAAACAAATGTTATACTCGCTAAAGGATAATTACTAAGAATGGAATGGGCAGAGTTATGAATGATTTATCTAAGATGAATACGATCACAAGCAATGTACCTGACTCTCTTCGTCATGTCATTGACAATGCCCCTGTAGCTGTGGCTCTTTTGGATAAAGAGTTGTGTTATATCACAGCCTCGCAAAAGTGGAAAACTGACTTTAAGCAGGGTAACAGCCTTGCAGGTAAGTGCCATGCTGAACTATTCCGTATTCCGGATAAGGACTGGAATGTGGCATACCGGCGTGCGCTGGAGGGGCACAGCAGTAAAAATGACAGGGACAGGCTCGTTTTCCCGAACGGGCTGATACAATGGGTACGCTGGGAGGTGCAGCCCTGGAACCTGGAAACAGGTGAAACCGGAGGAGTAGTGGTTTACATGGACCTGATCATAGAAGACGCTGAAAAGGATTCTTATTCCAGGCGGATGTTTGCATTGTACGAACAGACGAATGAGGTAGCCAGCATTGGAGGCTGGGAGGTAGACCTGGTGAGAAATGAAATCTACTGGTCGCCAATAACAAAACGAATACACGGTGTGCCTGATACGTATATCCCTAACCTCACCAGGTCTATCGACTTCTTTAAGGAGGGGGACAGCAGAAATAGAATTCTGGCGGCCTTTTTAGCTGCGGTTGAAAAGGGGGAAAGTTATGACCTGGAGCTTGAGCTGGTCACAGCCCGGGGGGATGAGTTATGGGTGAGGGTTAAAGGAAATGCAGAACTGATCAATGGAACCTGTATCCGTGTTTACGGAACCTTTCAGGATATCCAAACGGAAAAATTACAGGACATACAACTGGCCAACAGTGAGATCAAATACCGGTCTATCATAGAAAATTCATTGTATGCCTTCCTGCAGACCATTCCCGGTGTGGCAATTACCGAAGCCAACAGGGCTGCAATGGAGATGTTCGGGTATACGCTTGAAGAGTTCCGGCAGGGAGGAAAGCAATTGTTAATGGATGAAAATGATCCGGGCTTACAGCGTTTTCTTGAAACCAGGCAGAGGGAGGGCAAAGCCTCTGCAGAACTGACCGGAATCCGCAAAAACGGCGATCATTTTCCCTGTCATGTATCTTCCTCAATCTATACTGATACGCAGGGCAACAAGATCAATAGCCTGATGGTCATAGATATTACCGAAAGACGCGATGCCGAGCAAAAGATCAGAAGAAGCGAAGAGCAGTTCAGGGGCGCTTTTGAGTATTCTGCAATCGGGATGGCCTTGTTTAGCCTTGACGGTTGGTGTAAAAAGGCAAACCAGAGCCTGTGTGATATGCTTGGATACACCCAGGAGGAGTTAACAGGCCTGCGGTTTGATGACATTACCTATCCTGCTGATCTTCCCCGGAACATCGAACTGATGAATGAGTTGATTGATGGGAAGCGGGATAGCTATCACATGGAAAAACGTTACCTCCATAAAAGCGGAAAGCCGGTATGGGTACTGTTAGGGGTTTCTATATTGAGGGAGGCCAATAATGACCCTATACATTTTATTTCCCAGGTGCAGGACATTACCAAGATTAAGGAAGCTGAACATGCAATGGCCATCAGCGAGGAGAAATACAGGAAAATATTTGAGAATACGCAGGATATCTACTACCGTACCGATGAAAATGGGATTATTACGGAAATCAGTCCTTCTATTGAAAAATATTATGGAGATAAGCGGCAAAACATAATCGGGAACCCTGTGATTGACTTTTATTATTATAAGGAAGACAGGGACACAATTGTCAATGCGCTCAGGCAGGACGGTTCTGTCATTGATTTTGAGGTTAAACTGAAGACCCGGAACAGTGAACTGCGATATGCTTCCGTGAATGCACGGCTGATCATTGAAGATGGTGTCATCCTGGGTTCTGAAGGAAGCATCCGGGATATTACCCTCCGGAAATTACAGGCAAACGAACTCAGTTCGCTGAATACTGAACTGAAGGCGCTGAATACCCACCGGGAGAAATTGCTTTCCGTGGTGGGGCATGACCTGAAAAACCCTGTTGCGGCGAGCCTTAAGCTTGCCGAACTGGCATTGATGGACCCTGAAGACACCACCCGCGAAGAACTGATGGAATATCTTGGTCAGATGAAGACAGGCCTTCAAAACGCCAACAGCCTGCTGGAAGACCTGCTGCTCTGGGCAAAAAATCAGTTCAACTCCCTTGATTTTAATCCCGTGTGGATAAATGATGTGAAGTTGCAGGTCCTGATCAGCCTCAAACGGCTGAAACCCATGGCTGAAAGTAAAGGTATTGAACTCATGGAGATTGTGGACGAGAACCTGCCTTTGTACGCAGACAGGGATATGCTGGATACAATCATCCGCAACCTGGTATCAAATGCAATTAAATTTACTGCAGCCGGAACGGTTGTGGTTGGTGCTGTACGAAAACCTGATTGTATCCTGTTCTGCGTAACCGATACAGGTAGCGGAATGTCTGAACAAGTCATCAGCCAGCTGTTCGATAAAAGTTCACACTTTACGAGTTATGGAACTGCGGGAGAAAAGGGAACCGGACTGGGATTGGAACTCTGCCTCGATTTTGTACATAAACACCGCGGTAAGATGTGGGCAGAAAGTACAGTTGGAAAAGGGAGCAGATTTTATTTTACTATTCCGACCTAAATTAATTAGATAAAAAATGTAAATTTATGGAATTTGCTTCTGCTGACAATCTTTAGAAGTGACACCATATATAAACATTGATGTGCTACCGGAAATTCCTACTGACGCTAACGGGCTGCCTGCTCTCCTGTTTCCTTTTTGCTCAGCAGCAGCAGATCCGGTTCTCCAGGATAGATATCTCAAACGGCCTCTCGCATAACCAGGTCAATTCCATCGTAAAAGACGCAGAGGGATTCATGTGGTTTGGCACACTCTCGGGGTTAAACCGGTATGACGGATATGAATTCAAAGTCTTTAAACACGATCCAAGAGATACAACATCTTTAACAGATGACTTTGTTACCGGTATTTTCGAACTGCCGGATCATCACCTGTACCTTGAAACCAGGGGAGGCCCCAATATCTATGACCCGCAGACAGAAACTTTCATCAGAAATACAGGCCCTTACCTGAGGAGGCTCCACGTCCATGCCAAATTGATCAGGGATGTCATTAAGGACAATCAGGGCGATTTCTGGTTTAACGCCGATGAAGAAGGGATTTTTAAATACAGTGTTGTAAGCAAAACAACGGTGCATCTGCGCTGCGGCGCTAAATATGGCGGCAGTTTGGCACCAACGGGTATTTCGGCACTGCAGAAAGACCATGCCGGAAATATCTGGGTGATCCATCGCGACAAAACGATAGAAATGCTCAATAGCCGTACAGCGAAAGTCATGCGGCGGATCAGCCTGTTCCGTCAGCAAAAACCGGCCGCTTTTACTGATTACAAACTATTTGTAGATCAGTCCGGCGCCTTGTGGATATACGCACGTAACACGCCTGCCGGCATCAATTATTATGATCCTTCCACTGCCGAGAAACGTTTTATTGATAAAGGTGCCGGAGCGTTGAATAACAACCTGGTGAATGGTATTGTGCAGGACCCGCAGGGGCTGATCTGGATTGGTACGGATCATGGCGGTATTAACCTGCTCGATAAAAAGGATTTTGCGGTCAGGTATCTGCTCAGTAAAGAAAACGACCCGAAAAGCATAGGCCAGAACAGCGTTCTGAGCATTTACAAAGACCCCTCGGGCATTATGTGGCTGGGCACCTTCAAAAAAGGGATCAGCTTTTATCATGAAAAGATCCTTAAATTCCCGGTTTACAGGTACCAGGAGGGGACCGGGAACGGTCTGGCTTATGAAGATGTAAACCGCTTTGTGGAAGATGGTCAGGGCAACCTCTGGATAGGCACCAATGGCGGGGGGCTGTTTTACTTTAACCGTAAAACAGGAGAATTTACCCGGTACCTGCACCAGCAGGCAAATACCAACAGCCTGTCCAATGATATTATTGTCAGCCTGTATATAGACCGGCGTAAAATACTCTGGATAGGAACCTATTTTGGCGGACTAAGCTCTTTTGACGGTAAGAATTTTAAACATTATAAACACAACGCGCAGGACAGTACAAGCCTGGCTGATGACAGGGTATGGGATATCCTTGAAGACCGCAAAGGTAACTTCTGGGTGGCCACCTTGAGCGGCGGACTGGACAGGATGGACAGGGAAAGAGGCACTTTTACCCACCATCAGGCTGCTCAGCAAAATAGCGTTGGCTCTGATTTCATCTCCTGCCTGGTTGAAGACCGCGGGGGCAACCTCTGGATCGGTACATCGGACGGAATTGATGAGCGGAAAACAAACGGCCAGTTTGTGCATTATAAAAATAAAGCCGGTCAGGCCAATTCACTGATTAACAATATAGTATATGACCTCATGCAGGACAGTTATGGATTTATCTGGGCAGCCACCCGTGACGGGATCAGCAGGTTTGATCCGCGCAGCGGGCAGTTCAGGAACTTTGACGCCAAGGACGGGCTGACAGAAAATGCAACGCTGAAGATCCTTGAGGATTCCCGCCGGAACCTTTGGCTGAGCACAGCAAACGGATTGTTCAATATCCTGGTCAGCAGCCATAAAAACGCTGATTTTTCCTATTCATTCAGGAAATATGATGTTCAGGACGGACTGCAGGGCCGGGCTTTCAATGCCAACGCCGGCTATAAAACACGCCGGGGAGAATTGCTTTTTGGAGGTGCAAATGGTTTTAACATCTTCCTGCCGCAGGATATAAAAAATGACCTGAGCAGGCCGGTGATCATGCTGTCAGACCTGCAACTGGCAAACCGCAGTGTGAAGATCGGGGAAAAGATCAATGGAAAGGTGGTGCTCAAAAGCGCCGTTTCCCAGGTTAAACAACTGGAATTGCGGTATGATCAGAACGGCTTTACCATCGCTTTTTCGGCCCTGAACTTCTTTAACCCGCAGAAGATCAGGTACCGGTACATGCTGGAGGGCTTTGATCACCGCTGGCAGGAACAGCAGAATGATAACCGCCGGGCCACCTATACCAATATTGACCCGGGGAAATACGTTTTCAGGGTGATCTCTACCGATGCCTCCGGAAACTGGCTCCACAATGAAACCCGTTTGCCGGTTACCATTCTGCCTCCGTTCTGGCGAACTACCTTTGCGTATATCCTCTATATTGTACTTGCCGGGGGCACTTTACTGATGATCCGGCGCCGCGGCATCCGCCGTATCAAAAAGGAATTCCTGATCGTACAGGAGCGGCAGGAAGCCAGGCGGATGCATGAGCTGGACCTCCTGAAGATCAAATTCCTTACCAATGTAAGCCATGAGTTCAGAACGCCGCTGTCGCTCATCATCACACCTATGGAGAAGCTGATCAGGCAGGCACAACCCTCGGAAAAGCCACAACTGGAAATGATCCGGCGCAATGGCAGAAGGCTGCTTAACCTGGTGAACCAGCTGCTGGATTTCCGCAAGATGGAAGAACAGGAACTGAAACTGCATCCCACACCAGGTGATATCATCCGGTTTATACAGGAGCTGTCGTATTCGTTTAGTGACGTGGCCGACAGAAAGAATATCTGTTTGCGGTTCAATACCGACAGGAAAAGTTTGGTTACGCTGTTTGACCATGATAAGATTGAGCGCATCCTGTTCAACCTGTTGTCTAACGCCTTTAAGTTTACCCCGCAGGGTGGCGAGGTGACGGTTAGCCTGCAGCTAAGTGACCACGGGGAAGGGAAAACTCAGCTCCTGATGCGTATCACTGACACCGGCATCGGGATCCCGCCAGAAAAACAGGCCAGGATCTTCGAGCGTTTCTTCCAGCATGACGTTCCTGATTCTATGGTAAACCAGGGCAGCGGAATCGGTCTGTCTATCACCAGGGAGTTTGTACGGCTTCATGGCGGAACGATCAGCGTGGAGAGCAGCGTAAATGAAGGCAGTGAATTTACGGTCAGCCTGTTCCTTGCCGAAGAATTCATAGTGCGAAGGCTGATGCCGGTAAATGAAGAGGCTGCTGAAGCCGGCCCTGATGAAGATCATTTACCTGTGACAGCAGCCACCGCCCCGGCGTTTAGCTGGAAAAGTAAAAAACCGGTGATCCTGCTGATAGAAGACAACGAAGATTTCCGCTTCTACCTGAAAGATAACCTGAAAGAATATTACCAGATAGCGGAAGCCGCGAACGGGCATGAAGGCTGGCAGAAGGTACTATCCCTGCATCCTGACCTGGTGGTGAGCGATGTGAGCATGCCCGAGATGAACGGTATTGACCTTTGCAGGAAGATCAAAGCAGACAGGCGGACTGCCTACCTGCCTGTGATCCTGCTGACGGCGCTGACTACCGAAGACCAGCAGCTGACAGGACTGGAAACGGGTGCCAATGACTATATGACCAAACCCTTCAACTTTGAGATCCTGCTGTCAAAGATCAGGAACCTGCTCAAGCAACAGGCCGTTTCAAAGAAAACTTATCAGAAGCAGGTAGATTTCAAACCGGCAGAGACCGAAATTGAGTCGCTCGATGATAAGTTCATCAGGCAGATCTCGCTGCATATTGAAGATCACCTGGCAGATCCCTCTTATACGGTAGATCAGCTGAGTGCAGACCTGAACATGAGCAGGGTAGGTCTCTATAAAAAGATCCTTCCCTTAACCGGGCGGTCTCCCATAGAATATATCCGTGCCTACAGACTCCGGAAGGCAAAACCGTTGCTCATCAAATCACAGTTAACCATCGCTGAGGTGGCCTATGAAGTGGGCTTCAGCAACCCCAAGCATTTCAGCCGGTATTTCAAACAGGAATTCGGCATTCTTCCTTCGGCATTCGCCGCAACTAAAGATGATGAAATAAGCAATCCATAACCCATCCGGGCATTTTGTTAACATTAGGATACCCAATTGTTATCATTTGGATACCTTATGTTTTTTCGTTTACTGATAATTTTAGAAATAAAACAACCAATTATAAACTGTATTTATTTCTATGCGTAAAATCAGGCTAAGCTCCATCATTTTTATCAGTGGCGTCCTTTTATACTCTAATGTACGTGGACAGGACGCCGAAAATTACCTTCAGACAGCCACCGGAATCGAAGTCACAGTCCGGCATTCCCTTTCAGGTATCCATAAGATCCGCCTTCAGCCCATATCAGAACGCATCATCCACGTGACCGGCACCGCCCTTCCTGAGTTTAAGCCAGACAGAAGCCTGATGGCGGTGAAACAGCACAGTACTGACGTTAAGTTTGCAGTAAAAGCCGTAGGAGAGCTGGTAGTACTGACTACGGCTGCACTGAAGGTTGAAGTTTCTGCCGAAACCGGGCTGATCACCTACCATGACCTGAAGGGAAACCTGCTGCTTGCCCAAAGTAAAAGCCCTGCAGCTGCGCTGATGCCTAAGATCTTCAACGGAGAGCCCTCATACCAGGTCACCCAGTTATTCGACTCGCAGGAAAACGAGGCGTATTATGGTTTGGGGCAGCACCAGCAGGGGCTGATGAACTACAGGGGGCGCAGGGTAGATCTGGTGCAGTACAATACGGATATTGCCGTACCGTTTTTTGTATCAAACAAAGGGTATGGCGTACTGTGGGACAATTACTCGATCACGCGGGCGGGAGACCTGAGAGACTCTGAGCCGCTGACGGCACTGAAGCTATTTTCAAAAGATAACGATGAAGGCTGGCTGACGGCCAGTTATGCTGATAGAAAAGAGCCGGCAAAGGTGCTCTTCAGCCGCGCGGTTTCAGAAATCTCTATGAACTGGTTAACCGATCAGCACAAATTTCCGGACAGCATAAAACCTGCCGCTGCAATAGTTAACTATGAAGGCAGTGTAGCAAGCGGTCTTCCGGGCCTATATCAGTTCCAGTTAAAATACGCCGGTTATATTAAAGTCTGGTTTGATGGTAAACTGGTAGCAGATTACTGGCGCCAGGCATGGAACCCCGGGGCTGCCCTGCTTGACCTTACACTGCAAAAAGACAAAAAGGTGAAGGTCAGGATTGAATGGACACCCGATGGTGGCGAGTCCTACCTGGGGCTTACCTGCCTGCCTCCGGCACCTGAAGCGCTGAAAAATACTTTTGGCCTGAGCTCAGAATCAGGCAGGGAACTGAACTACTATTTTATACAGGGCAATACCGCAGATGAAGTGATCAGCGGTTACCGTACCGTTACGGGGAAAGCGGTGCTGATGCCTAAATGGGCCATGGGCTTCTGGCAGAGCCGGGAAAGGTATAAAACTGAAGATGATATCCTGGGCACGGTAAAGGCTTTCCGTGACCGTAAGATCCCGCTGGATAACATCGTGCTTGACTGGTCATACTGGAAAGAACCGGAATGGGGCAGCCAGGAGTTTGATCCCGCCCGTTTCCCCGGTCCGGAGCAGATGATCCAAAAACTGCATGCCCAGCATGTAAACCTGATGATCTCCGTATGGCCCAAGTTTAATAAGGGCTTTGATATCTATGATAATTTTGACCGGCAGAAATTTCTTTACAAAAGGAATATTGCTGATGGACGGCGTGACTGGATAGGGAAAGGTTATGCCAACACCTTTTATGATGCTTTCAATCCTGAAGCAAGAACAGCTTTCTGGAACCTGATGAACAAAAGGCTCTATACCAAGGGCATTGATGCCTGGTGGATGGATGCCACCGAACCCGATATGCATTCCAATCTGCCGGTAGAGATCAGGAAAGAGCTGATGACGCCAACCTATGAAGGCTCTTCAACTACCTATTTCAATGCCTTTCCCCTGGTAAATGCCAAAGGAGTATATGAAGGGCAGCGTAAAGCCAACCCGCAGAACAGGGTATTTATCCTCACGCGATCCGCTTATGCCGGTTTGCAGCGTTATGCCGCGGCGGCATGGAGCGGAGACATTGCTTCCCGTTGGGAAGATATGAAAACGCAGATCAGCGCCGGACTGAATTTTTCCCTTTCAGGAATGCCTTACTGGACGATGGACATCGGTGGATTTTCAGTAGAGCCCCGTTATGAAAAGGCTGCCGGGGCAGATCTCGATGAATGGCGTGAGCTGAACACCCGGTGGTACCAGTTTGGCTCATTTGTGCCTTTATTCAGGGTGCATGGCCAGTTTCCATTCCGTGAGATCTACAACATTGCCCCTGAAGGCCACCCTGCCTATAAAAGCATGTTATATTATAGCCGGCTCCGCTACAGGTTGATGCCCTATATCTACTCGCTGGCTGGCAAAAGCTACCAGGAGGATTATACCATTATGCGCGGTTTAATGATGGATTTTCCTCATGACCTGAAGGCTTCCGGCCTGAATGACGCTTATCTGTTCGGGCCCTCCCTGCTCATTAACCCGGTGCTGGGGTATAAGGACAGGAGCAGAAAGGTCTATCTTCCTGCAGGGCAGGGCTGGTATGACCTGTATACAGGGAAATACTTTAAAGGCGGGCAGGATGTGGATGCGGCAGCCCCATATGGGAAGATCCCCGTGTTTGTAAAGGAAGGCTCCGTCATTCCTTCAGGGCCTGAACTGCAATATACAGCTGAGAAACCCGCAGATCCGCTCACGCTGTTCGTGTACACAGGTAAAAACGCTTCATTCTCGCTATATGAGGATGAAGGCACCAATTACAATTACGAAAAAGGAGCTTTCAGCACCATTGAATTCAGCTATGATGAAAGTACAAAAACCCTCACGCTGGGACAGCGCAGGGGCAGTTTCAGCGGAATGCTGAAGAACAGGACATTCAACATCATTTTTATTACGCCCAAATCTGCAAAAGGCCTTGATTTTAACCGGAAGCCGGACAGAAAGATCGGCTATTCTGGTCTGCCGCTGCAGGTCAGGATGTAATGAAAAGACCAGATATACCTTTGAACCCAATCAAATAACCAAATCTTATGAACGGAATGAAAACTAAACATAGTTTTAAAAGCAAGGGCGGTTTTGTGCTGCTGTTGCTGGCGCTGCTGGCCTTTGGGCAAACCCTGTTTGCACAGCAGCGCCAGGTGTCGGGAAGTGTGAAGTCGGCCGATGGAGAGCCTATACCCGGTGCTGTAGTAAAGATAAAAGGCAAAACAGGTGGCACGGGCACCAATACTGACGGTGTATTCAGCATCAGTGCACAAACAGGTGATATCCTGACGGTGAGCTCCGTGGGCTTCCAGACCAGAGAGGTCCCGGTTACTGCGGGAGGTACGGTGAATATTACCCTGACGGAAGACAACAAAGCACTGGAAGAGGTGGTGGTAGTTGGCTACGGCGTGCAGCGGAAAAAGCTGATTACCGGCGCTTCTGTACAGCTGAAGGGCGATGCATTGCAGGCCCAGAGCACTCCGAACCCGCTTCAGGCCATGCAGGGGCAAACGCCTGGTGTACAGATCACATCGGCTACTGGGCAGCCCGGAGGCGATGTGAAGGTGGTGATCCGTGGTTTGGGCACAACGGGTGATGCCAGTCCGCTTTATGTGGTAGACGGGGTACTGACCAATGATATATCCTATTTAAACTCTGCAGATATAGAATCTGTTGACGTACTGAAAGATGCTGCTTCGGCCGCCATCTACGGTTCACAGGCCGCAAATGGGGTAGTGCTGATCACCACCAGGACAGGCAAAAGGGGGCAGTCTGGTCAGATTACCTTTGATACCTATGTTGGGGTTCAGAATGTGGCTTATAAAGCCAAACTCCTCAATTCTCAGGAATATGCCACCATCATGAATGAAGCAAATGTAAATAGCGGAAACCAGCCCATCTTCAGCAACAGCCAGATTGCTGCTTTGGGTTCCGGTACAAACTGGATAGATCAGATGCTGTCAGACAATGCACTTACGCAGAATTATTCACTGGGTGCCTCTGGTGCGTCTGAGGCCTCTGTATATTCCCTGGGAATGTCTTATACAGGACAGGAGGGTGTAGTAGGGGGTAAAGACCTTTCCAATTATACGCGGTACAGCTTCAGGATCAATTCAGAACATAATTTCTATAAAGATATCCTGAAGATAGGGCAGCACCTGACCTATACGGATATTAAAAACAATGGTGTTGCCGTTGGCAACCAGTATAACAATACGTTAAGGGCAGCTTTTAATGCCAGTCCCTTTTTACCGGTTTACGATGCGAATGGAAATTTTTACGATAACACAAATTCTACCTGGAACAGCGGTGAGGCAAACCCCTACGCCCTGATGGTTTATAATAACCAGAACAGGAACAATACTGACCGCCTTCTGGGCGATGTATACATCCTGCTGCAGCCTGTAAAGGGTTTAACTTTCAGGACCAGCCTGGGGATGGATTACAGTTCCAGTGACTACCATTCCTTTACACCGATCTACCGCTTATCGGCTTTTGCTTTTACCACCACTACTAAAGCTAATCAGAACATGAGCAGTGGCAAGTCGCTGATATGGGACAACTTATTAACCTATAAATTCAACATGAAGAAAGACCACAGTTTTGAAGTGCTTGCTGGTACCTCTGCCTACCGGGCAGACGCCAAAAACCTTTTCGGAAGCAATACCAACCTGGTTTTTGACGATCTTGATCATGCCTGGCTCAGCAATGCCACGAATAAGAACAGCACGGGTATTACCATTGGCGGCGGCCCCATGGACCCCGACCGCCGGGTATCTTATTTCGGAAGGATCAACTACAACTACAAAGAAACATACCTGCTCAACGCTACCTTCCGCGCCGATGGCTCATCGAGGTTCTCCGCACAGAACCGCTGGGGATATTTCCCTTCAGTTTCCGTGGGATGGGTGGCAACGAATGAGAAATTTCTTGAAAATCAGAAGGATTGGCTTGATTTCCTAAAGCTCCGCGCGAGCTGGGGACAGGTGGGAAATCAAAATGTTACCGCTTTCCAGTACCTGGCACCAATCACGGTCACGAACGTCAACTATATCTTTGGGCCTACAGAGGGATCGAATACGGCAGGCGCCTTTCCGAGCAGGTTAAGCAATGCCGGCCTGAAATGGGAAACCTCAGAACAAGCTGATTTCGGTTTTGACGCAACTTTGCTGAAGAGCAAGCTGTCAGTCAGTTTCGACTGGTACAATAAAAAGACCAAGAACTGGCTGATCGCTGCGCCTATCCTTGCCAGTGCGGGTGCAGACGCCCCTTTTATCAATGGTGGCGATGTGACGAATAAAGGGGTTGAGCTGGCGCTTAACTATAAAAGTAAGCTCGGGGAATTTGGTTATTCTATAGGAGTGAATGGCGCCTATAACAAGAACAAGGTGGGCAGAATTCCCACCGCGGATGGCATCATCCATGGTTCATCTGCCCAGCTTTATGATAACTCAGGAGAATTTTACCGTGCACAGAACGGCTTTCCGATCGGGTATTTCTGGGGGCTGAAAACGGCAGGGATCTTTCAGAATGAAGCCGAGGTAAACAGCTACCGTTCTTCGTCAGGTAAGGTTCTGCAGCCAAACGCGCAGCCCGGGGATGCGAAATTTGTTGACCTCAACAATGACGGGCTGATTGATGACAACGACAGGACGCAGATAGGTAAACCAAACCCGGATTATACTTTTGGAATTACGCTTGGTGCTGATTATAAAGGATTTGATTTCTCCGTGGTTGCTTCCGGGGTAACCGGGAATGAAATTGTACAATCGTACCGCAACCAGGCCAGCCAGTATGGGAACTATACTTCCGCAATTCTGGACCGATGGCACGGTGAAGGCTCTTCCAATACGGTTCCGCGGGTAACGAATGACAACAGGAACTACACTACTTTCTCCGATCTGTTTATCCAGAAGGGTGATTACCTGAGGATCAGTAACGTAACAGTTGGCTATGATCTGAGCCGTGTTGTAAAAAAGGGGTTTCTGAAGAAAGCACGGTTATATGCTACTGCGCTTAACCTGTATACTTTTACCAAATACGATGGGATGGACCCTGAAATTGGCTATGGGGCTATCCAGGGCACATCTGCCAACGGGCAGAGGTCTATACAAGACCAGTATGCCTCAGGAATTGACTTAGGGTATTATCCAAGGCCGAGAACTTTCCTGCTTGGCGCAAACATCAAATTATAACATAGCTCAGCAACGAAGATGAAAACTATAAAAACTATAAAGATATTTATACTAACAGCCTTGCTTTTTATAGCGGGTGGCTGTAAAAAGAGTTTCTTGGATGTACAGCCCATCACTACGGTAACGGATGAAAACTTCTATAAAACACCTGGCGATGGTTTTAAAGCACTGGTAGGCTGTTATGACGGCCTGCAGATCATCTGGTCTGCAGGTGTATCACTTCCAGTTGCGGCAGACGTACTCTCAGACGACTGTTTTGGTGGTACAGGTAATTCTGATGGATTCGGTTACCAGTTACTGGATGAGTTTGACAGGGCCCGCTCCCCCTCAGATCAGAACATATTCGGGCAGAACTGGGCTTTGTACTATAAGGCCATTTACCGCTGTAACGTGTTTCTGAGTAAGATGGATCAGATCAACTGGGGGAGCGACACGGCTTTGAGAACCACCTATGAGGCAGAAACCCGCTATATCCGTGCTTACCTGTACTTCGATATGGTGCGTCTATGGGGTCACATTCCTTTATTGACAGCACCTTCGGCAGAGAATTTGCCGCAGGCAGAACCAGATGCCGTGTACAAGGTCATTGCAGAAGACCTGAAGTTTGCTGCGGCAAATATTAAGGCACAGTCTTATGCCGCACAGGACCCTGCAACACATGGACGGGTAACAAAATATGCGGCGGAGGCTTTACTGGCCCGCGTATTCCTGTTTTATACCGGTTATTATGGAAAGGCAGACCTCGTTGGCGTAGCAGATAGAGCTGCCGTACTGGCCGGGCTGGAAGATGTGATCAGTACCGGAGGCTACGATCTGGTAGAAAAATATGCAAACCTGTGGCCTGCCGCATCACTGGATGCTTACGCCGGGGAAGACAACAAGGAAACCATCTTTGCGATCAAATATACCTACACCAGTGACTATTCCGGGAACATTGACGGCAACTACTGGATGGTGATGTTCGGCATCCGCGAGCAGTACATCTTTCCCTATGGTAACGGATGGGGCGGCGCAACAGTAGATCCCAAATTATGGAACGCTTTTGATACAAAGGATACCCGTAAAGTGGCCTCGGTAATTGCCATCGGGGAGGAGAACTTAAACTTTACCAATCAGACCAAACAGCGCGAGTATACAGGTTATTATGTAAAAAAATATAGCCCTTTGGTTGACAAGAACGGTATCCCCTTGCCACAGGTAAATGGCAATCCCGATTTCCAGATCGGCCAGTTCCAGGATTATGTTTCCATCCGTTATGCAGATGTGTTGCTGATGGCCGCAGAGCTGGGTAGCGCCAATGCACAAACTTATTTTGATAAGGTGAGAAAACGTGCTTACCTGGACAACTTTGTGTCGCTCCCCGTTACCAAAGAAAACTTGCTGAATGAGCGGCGGCTTGAATTTGCCTTTGAAGGATTGCGTTTTTATGATCTGCTGCGCCAGGGCGTAAATACCGCGGCACAGCAGATTGCCCAAAGTACAACGGTTTTAAATGGCGGGGTGAGCACGGCAAAAACCATTTCTGCATCAAAGATTATAGAAACACAGGGTTTACAGCAGATCCCGAATACACAGATCACACTTTCAAGCGGTACGCTGAAACAAAATGCAGGCTGGTAATACGGGGATGGTAATCTACACTAAAAAATATAACTCATGAAACACGCTATAAAGATATTGTGCATGCTGATGGTGCTGGCAGTGGCATCCTGCAAGAAAGACAAACATGAACTGGGGGCCGCACTCAGTAAATCAGCAATCAAATACTCGGTTACGCAGGATTTCAAGACGGATTCCGGCGGGAATACAGTCATCCTGAAAAACCTCACCCCTGAAACAATTTCCATGTGGGATTTTGGTACCGGTACTTCTACACGGATGACAGACACTGTCCATTTTGCCTTCAAGGGCGATTATACCATTAAATTCTCCGCCGCAACGGATGGAGGCATTGTACAGCTGGATTCTGTAGTGGTAAAAGTAACAAAGGAAAACCTAAGTTACGTGACCGACCAGATGTATTACGATATCTCCGGCGGGCCCGGCAAGGAGAAAACCTGGGTGCTGGATACCGATGGTAAACTTTTCCTGGGGCCGCTCACCTTTATTGATCCGGCAAACTTTAACACTGTCTGGTGGGATGCCGGGCAGGGAATCTATCCGGATAATATGGCTAAAGGTGACTATGGAACGATGACCTTCGGGCTGGTAGGAGGGCCTGCGTTCAGAGCGGTAAAACCAATGGAGGGAGGGGTTACTCAAACCGGTTCCTATTCGCTGAACCTCGCTAAAAAAAGGCTGACCATTACAGGAGGAACAATCTTGAGAGGATACAAGCCCGCCAAAAACGGTATATCGGGAATCAACTGGTCGTACTATGAGATCATTGCCCTAACGGCAAATACCATGCGCCTGGGAGTGTACAGGGATAAGGATGTAGACGGGGAAGGAAATGCCTTGCTGGTGTTCAATTTCATCATCAAAGAATACTCAGATCATTACGTTCCTCCCCTTAGTGCCAATCCATAATTAAGGAGGCTGGGCTAAGCAGATTATATGTAATTGGTTAGTTTATGAGAAAGTAGTTAATCTGTTGAAAAATAAAACGTATTGAAACTTACACTTTGTTGTATGGCTCATTGTTCTTGTGTGTTTTTGGCCTGCTTTAAGCAGGTCAATTGCATTCAGGCCTGTTGGTTTCTGGCCCAGTCCAGCGTAAGTTTTATGCCTTCACTTACCGGGAAAAATGGTTCATAACCGAGGTCTGTTTTGATGCGGCTGATGTCTGCCAGGGAGTCATGGATATCGCCTGTTCTGGATGGGCCATACATTTGGCCGGGATCAGTATTGCCAAGTGTTTTCAGCATTTCCCACAGCTGGTTGAGGGTGATCTGTTCAGCACAGGCAACATTGTAAACCGTATGGGGTAACGGACCGGGAAACAGCAGTGCTTTCACATTTGCCTGGATTACGTTTTCGATAAAGGTGAAGTCACGCGTTTGGTTGCCATCGCCGTTGATCAGCGGCGGGCGGCCGGTCAGTACCGAACGGATGAACAAGGGGATTACTGCCGCATAGGCTCCTTCGGGATCCTGTTTTGGTCCAAAGACATTAAAATATCTTAAGCCGATGGTATCGGTGCCATATGTTTTCCGGAATACGTCGGCATAAAGTTCATTTACCAGTTTGGTCACTGCATAGGGCGACAGGGGGTTACCAATCTGCTCTTCTTTTTTAGGGAGTTCTTTGCTGTCGCCATAAGTTGATGAGGAAGCCGCGTAGACCATTCTTTTGACCTGTCCGTCCTTAACAGCAAGCAGCATATTGAGAAAGCCATCAATATTGACCTGATTTGTGTGTACAGGATCATATATAGAGCGCGGTACCGAGCCCAAAGCCGCTTGATGACTCACATAGTCAATTCCGTTGCAGGATCGCTTACAGGTCTCCAAATCGCGGATATCTCCTTCAATGAATTCAAAAGCCGGGTTGGAGCTGAATTCTTCCAGGTTTTTTAGGGAGCCTGTGGAGAGGTTGTCCAGTACGCGTACTTTTGCCGCCCCATATTTCAAAAGGTAATTGACCAGGTTTGAACCGATGAAGCCCGCTCCGCCTGTGATCAGGAATGAGGTTTTGCTGATATCGCGGATATGGTAAGGTCTTTCATACATAAGCGTCTTTTAAAGTCTTCCGTGTGCGGTTTCCGGGGCAAACATGCCTTTGATGTCATACACCACCGTATTTTCTTTGGAAAGCGCTGCAATGTCTACAGATTCAAATTCCTGGTGGGCCACCGCCCCGATCACGGCATCGAACCTGCGGCCTTTGACCTCCTCGTTCTGGCAGGTGATCCCGTATTCAACCAATACCTGTGCGGGGTCTGCCCATGGGTCCTGTATGCAGATTTTCACATGGTATTCCTGCAGACGGGTAACGATGTCTATTACCCGGGTGTTTCTCACATCAGGACAGTTCTCTTTGAAGGTAAAACCCAGGATGAGCACTTCGCTGCCGGTTACCTGGATCTGTTTGCGCACCATCAGTTTAATCACTTCATCGGCTATATACTGGCCCATGCCATCATTCAGGCGTCTTCCTGCCAGGATAATTTCAGGGTGGTATCCTGCTTCCTGGGCTTTTTGAGCCAGGTAGTAAGGGTCTACTCCTATGCAATGCCCGCCCACCAGCCCGGGTTTGAAATTCAGGAAATTCCATTTCGTCCCTGCCGCTTTTAAAACCTCCTGCGTATCCAGCCCTATCAGGTTAAATATCTTGGCCAGTTCGTTCACGAATGCAATATTGATATCCCGCTGTGCATTTTCTATCACTTTAGCCGCTTCGGCCACGCGGATGCTGGATGCGGGGTATGTGCCTGCGGTAATAATGCTGCGGTACAATCTGTCTACATTTTCTGCGGCATCAGGAGTAGATCCCGCGGTTATTTTTAATATTTGGGTGAGCGTATGGTCTTTGTCGCCCGGATTGATCCGCTCCGGGGAATACCCGCATGTAAAGTCTATGTTAAAGGTCAGTCCTGATGCTTTTGCCAGTACCGGAGCGCATTCGTCCTCGGTCACCCCTGGGTAAACTGTGGATTCGTAGATCACCAGATCGCCCTTTTTGAGGTATGTGCCTACGGTTTCGCTGGCCTTGTATAAATGCTGAAGATCCGGATGGTTGTACTTATCGATTGGCGTTGGCACGGTGACGATGTATACTGTGGAAGATTGAATACCCGCAGGCTCGCTGGTAAAGCACAGGTTTTGTTGTACCTCCAGAAGCTGATCTTCGTTGATTTCCAGCGTACTGTCAAATCCTGCATTCAGTTCTGCAATGCGGGAAGGTTTGGTATCAAATCCTGTTACTTTAAAATATTTGGCAAAAGCTACTGCTAATGGCAGACCAACATAACCAAGTCCGATAATGGCTATATGTGTGTCTTTGTTAATCTCCGTCATCTATTTATTTCTATCAAACAATCGGCGTGCAATTTATCGAAATAAATTAGAATCTTAATTTTTATTAACGAAGCGTAAACAAGGGGTGCTGAAATGAAATTTAATGTTTAATGGCTACACTGCTTGCGGCTGTCCGTGCAATAGAATCGGCAGCAGATTTTTTATACACAGCTGGTTTTTGATTACAGGAATGAAAGAAACAAAACATCGCTGAAATCATAGCAGGAATTAAAAAGTTACTTTTACCCATGGCAATATATTTTATACAGGTAAAGTAAAGCAAATTTCAATTGCAAAAACATCCCCTAATAGCAGGATATTAACCCCCTGATTTGTGCCGCAAAAATAAGCCCCTGTTCCGTTAAAGGAACAGGGGCTTTATTCAATTATACTGCCGGGGCAGATTGGAATTAGTTTTTAACGAATTCTGTGTTTGCTGTTAGGATGATCTCGTCGCTCAGCATAGCGTTAGGGAATTTAGCGCCTAAAGCATAATCAGCTCTTTTCAATGTTCCTGTTACTTTGAAACCAGCAACAGTTTTTTTAGCCTGGTTAACAGTTGTGCCTCTTAAAACTGCATCTAAAACCACTGGTTTGGTTACACCGTGAAGTGTTAAATTGCCATTCACTTTATATTTGTTAGCAGATACTTTTTTTACCGAAGTGCTTTTGAAAGTTAATTTAGGGTATTTTTCAGCATCAAAGAAGTCAGCACTTTTCAAGTGGCCATCTCTTTTGTCATCTTCAGTGTTTACTGAATTTACATCTGCACTGAGATTCACAACTGCATCAGTAAAATCAGGTTTAGAAGACTGGATAGTAGACTCGAAGTTTTTGAATGAGCCTTCAACATCGCTAACCATCATGTGGGTAATGCTGAATCCTAATTTTGAATGTGCTTTGTCAGCAGTCCATGTGTCTTGTGCTGTTGCCTTAAAAGAAGATAAGGCCGCTGAAGCAGCAAATAATAGTACGAATAGTTTTTTCATTGTCTTTGAATTTTTATGAACTCAAAGGTGAAATAAAAAATTGAATGTTGTATTGATGTATGATAAGAAAAGATTTAAAACAAAAAGGGCCGTCATTTGTCCCTGCATGACAAAAACCAAAATCTATGGAAACCACAGGAAAATTAAAAGAATCAAAATTTTATACCCTATTTCAGGAAAGCCTGCAAGACATCTACTGGGCTGAACAGGCATTGACACAGGCATTGCCAAAGATGAAGGCAGCGGCCACAAGCCCTTTACTTGCCGAGGCTTTTGGCAAACACCTGCTGGAAACAGAAACGCATGTAGAACGGCTGGAACAGATCTTTGGCCTGCTGGGCGAAGAAGCTGCCGGCAAGAAATGTGAAGCCATGGCAGGCCTGATCAAAGAGGGAGAGTCTATCATTGCAGATACTGATGAAGACACCGCCGTGCGGGATGCCGGGCTCATCATGGCTGCCCAGAAAGTAGAACACTATGAAATTGCCAGTTATGGCACACTTAAATCCCTTGCCAAACGTATGGGCAGCAGTGAGATCAGCGCTTTGCTTGATCAGACACTGAAAAACGAGAAAGAAACTGACGATGCATTAACTGTTCTGGCGGAGCAGGAGGTAAATGATATGGCGGCTTCAGAATAAATAATTTTCTAAATGGGAATTGCAAACAGGGCTGTTGGAAGCTTTGTTTGCAATTACTTGAAATTAGCCAATATTCTACACTCAATTGTGTTATTTAAACTTTCGTTTTTTTACTGTTTAACATATTTTTGTAATTGGAAACATTTGCGTATATTTTAATCTTTAGTATGTTTCCAACAATCTTAAGATGACTCAACGTAAATCCAAAATTAGCAGAGATAAACAAGCCAAAGAATCTTTTCCGGTTATAGGAATGGGCGGGTCTGCAGGCTCCTTCAATGCATTTGAAAAGTTCTTTATGCACATGCCCATCAAAAGCGGGATTGCGTTTGTAATTGTGATGCACCTGGATAAGTCCCATGTGTTAGATGTTGCGGGGATTCTTCAGCCGGTAACATCCATGGCAATTACAGAAGCGCTGGATGGCGTACAGATAGAGCCGGATCATATCTATATCATCCCTCCCGGGAAGGATATGGGAATCCATAACGGACAGCTGCTGTTAATGGAGGCTGCGCGCCACAGGGGAGCACATATGTCAATAGATTATTTCTTCCAGAGCCTGGCTGAAGACCAGCAAAGCAATGCTGTAGGGATTATTTTTTCGGGCATGGGTGCCGACGGGGAAACGGGCGTGAGGATGATCAAGGAAAAACTGGGAATGGTAATGGTGCAGGAACCGGCAACGGCAGAGTTTGACAGTATGCCGGTGACGGCAATCCAGACAAATATGGTAGATTATATACTTTCACCTGAAGAAATGCCCGTTAAGCTGATACAATACCTGAACCACCCCGCCATCAGAGAGGCTCAGCCGGAGTCTGATTTTACCCTTAACCAGACTAACCACACACACCTGCAAAAGATACTCATGTTACTGCGTGCAAATACCGGGCATGATTTTACCTTATATAAAAAAAGCACTATCGTCCGCAGGATTGAAAGAAGGATAGCTTTTCACCAGTTGAATGACTACGTAGATTATATCAATTTTTTACGGGAAAATCCTGCTGAGATCATGCGGCTGTTCAATGAGCTGCTGATCGGGGTAACGAAGTTTTTCCGTGACCGGGATGCCTTTGATGCGCTCAAGAACCGGCTGTACCCGCTGCTGGCAGCAAAAAAAGAGAACGAACCAATCAGGATCTGGATAGCCGGATGTTCTACCGGAGAAGAAGCCTATTCCATAGCTATGCTTATCATTGAGCACCTGGATACGCTCAAATTGGCTAAAGTTCCCAAGCTGCAGATCTTCGCTACTGACCTTGACCCTCAGGCGATAGATCACGCGCGTTCTGCAAGCTATTTTTCGAATATCACCTCAGAAATATCCCCTGAAAGGCTGGACCGTTTTTTTATAAAAGTAAACGAGGGTTATGTGGTGAAAAAGGAAGTGCGGGAGATGATCGTGTTTGCCCAGCATAACCTGATCAAAGATGCACCTTTTACCAGATTAGACCTGTTATGCTGCCGTAATGTACTGATTTATCTTACGTCAGAATTACAGAAGAAAATTATACCTGTTTTCCACTATTCATTAAACCCCAACGGACTACTATTCCTGGGGCCGGCAGAATCTGTAGGTACCTTTGTGGATAGTTTTACCAGTCTTGATAACAAGTGGAAGATCTTTCAACGGAAAGAGGGCGCCTCTGCTTTGGGAAACATGCTTGATTTCCCTTTTCATGTGGCCAACCAGAACCATAAAAACTTAAAGATCCATCTGCCGGTGAAAAGCCTGAAAAGCCCGCTGGCAGAAACCTTCCATAAAATTTTACTGGAAAGTTTTACGCCAACGTCGCTTTTGTTAAACGAAAGAGGTGATATCCTGTACATCAACGGGCAAACGTCCCGGTTTATGCAGATCAATTCCGGGGAAGCGGTCTTTAACATCCACAGGCTGGCAAAAGACGAGCTCAAGTATGCAGTGGGCAATGCCCTGCACCAGGCCTGGGAGAAAAAGGATAAAGTAGAGGTTCCAGAAATCAAAATGAAGGACAATAATGAAGTCTATCTGGTAGGCTTCAGGGTAGATTATATCACGGAAATGCCTTTGCAGGATATGCTGCTGGTCACATTTACCGATTATGGGAAGCTAAAGAAAAGGCGCTCCGACAAAGGAAAAAACATTGACCCGTCCAGGCAGGGCGCAGTAGAGGAACTGGAAAAGGAACTTATCTATACCAAACAGCAGCTTCATAGTACCATTGAACAAATGGAGACCTCACTGGAAGAACTAAAATCAACAAATGAGGAGTTGCAGAGTACCAATGAAGAGTTGCAAAGTACCAATGAGGAGGCTTTGACCACCAAAGAAGAAATGCAGTCACTCAATGAAGAGCTGATGACCATCAATTTGCAGTATCAGAATAAGGCTGAAGAACTGACGCAGCTGAACAATGATATGAAAAACCTGCTTGATAATACCGAGATTGGAACAATATTCCTGGATAACCAGCTGAACATCTTACGGTTCACTCCACAGGTGACCAGGTTGTTCAATGTCATTCCGGGAGATGTGGGCCGTTCTATCACCCATATTGTCTCTAACTTTGAATATCCGTTCCTGGAAGATGCAATCAAAGAGGTGATCGAAACCCTGGTAGGCAAAGAACTGGAGGTAAGCACGAAAAAAGATGAGTGGTATAACCTCAGGATCATGCCGTACCGGACAATGGATAACTTTATCAACGGGGCCGTGGTAACGTTTACCAAGATCACACCGGTCAAAGCTATGCAGAATAAGCTGATCAGTTTACTTGATTACGCGAGGAATATGGCAGGCCTTCTTCCGGACGCAGCCCTGATCCTGGATAAGGACAGGAAAGTACTGGTGGCAAATAACCGGTTTTTAGAGCTCTTTAAACTTAAAGAGGAAGAAATGGTTGAGCAGCCATTCATGGAGATCGTTCATAACAAATGGAAAACCGATAAGCTGGATGCATTGTTAACCACATCAGAGCCTGACAGTGTTTTCATACAGCAGGAGTTCCAGGGCCTGGGGCTCAGAGGTTTTTTTGTAAAAATTCAGGAGATCAGCAGGGATGAAAATGGCAAAACCCTGGTCTCGTTGGTTAGTTTTAAAACTCAGGAATAGTGAATAGGAATCAGCGTTCAGCAAAGGAAAAGAACAGCCCTGTCTCTGCCCATACCAATTTAAGTGCAGAGGAGATCAATATTCTGCTGAATGAGCTGCAGGTTTACCAGCTGGAACTCGAAATGCAGAATGATGAACTTAAAGCCTCATACGCCACTCTCGACCAGGAAAGGGCAAAATTTGTAGGACTTTATGATCTTGCGCCGGTTGGTTATTTTATCCTGGATTACCTTGGTGTAGTAGAGGAAGCGAACCAGAACGGGGTAGACCTGCTGAACATGTCAAAACAAACCATCCTCCGCCGGAGGTTTCAAAGTTTTATTGCCCCTCATTCCTGGCAGGATTTCTATAATTTTCTGCACCGCATGCAGCACAGTGACGGAAAGCAGAGTGCCGAGATCAAACTCCTGCTGCCGCATGAGAAGATCGTATACACCAGGATGGAGGGTATTGCGATATCAAATGTGATTGTTACTGATATCAAATATTACATTACACTCATTGATATTACTGAGAGCAGGAATGCACAGCAGGTGTTGAGGGAAACAAAAGAGCGCCTGGAAATGACCCTGAAGGCATCTGCAACAGGCACATGGACAATCGAAATTGATGCAAATAAAGTTTTCCTGGATACCCACAGTTCTAATATTATGGGCATCAGCAGCTGGAGGTTTGACGGAACGGTGAAAGGATTGATTGAGCTTGTTCATCCCGAAGACCAGCAGCAGGTAAAACATCACCTGATGAGCGCGCTGAATGGTTTAAAGGAAATTGACCTGGAATTCAGGATACTCATAGACGATGAGGTCAAATATATTTCAGCCAAGGGGCATGAAATAAAGGTGCCGGACGAAAAAACATGTTTTGCGGGCATATTAACAGACATTACCGAGCGGAAGAAAATGGAACTGGAAGCAGAGGAGCTAAAGAACGGGCAGCAAAAGCTTATCCTCTCGGCCACCTTAACTGCCCAGGAAAAGGAACGCAATAATGTGAGCAGGGCATTGCATGACAGCGTTTGCCAGCTGCTTTACGGCATCAGGTTAAACCTGGAGAGCGTTCAGCGCACACACAACTTAAAAGGTGAATTTAAAAATGTGAATGAGTTGCTGGACCAGGCTATCAAAGAGACACGGCAGATCTCTTATGAGCTTACGCCTTCTGTGCTGAAAGATTTCGGGTTTGTAGCCGGGATAAAGGAAATGGCGCAACGGACAAGTACCCCTCATTTTCAGATCGAGGCTTACATTGATACCCTGGCTGATTCACTGGATGCCGAAGTACAGCTTTACATTTTCCGTATGATCCAGGAACTGATCAATAACTGTATCAAACATGCACAGGCCAGCCGCGCCGAAATCAAATTCAGTTTTATCAATAAGCAGGTGGTCATTAAAGTCACAGACAATGGTATAGGTCTGAAAATGGATCCTGAAGAGGCCAGTAAAATCGGATCCGGTTTAAGCGGGATCAGAAACAGGGTCTATTTGCTAAACGGTAAGATCCGGTTTAGCAATACAAAAAAAGGTTTGTCGGTAACGATCACCTTAAATATACCTTAAATTATAATTTTTACGAATATGGAACGTGAAACTGTAAAAAACATCATTACAATCGGAACTTCAGCAGGGGGTATCTCTGCTGTTTCGAGATTGGTATCTACCTTTTATGAGGATCTTGATGCTGCTGTTTTTATCGTGATCCATGTATCCAGGGATGCCATGACTAATGTGATCCTGAATACAATCCAAAAAAAAACTTCACTTAAATGTATAGTTCCTGCAGACCAGCAGCGCATAGAAAACAGAACAATTTATCTTGCCCCTGCAGATCATCACCTGTTATTGGAAAAGGGTACTATACGGGTAACTAAAGGTGCTTATGAAAATCACTGGAGGCCATCAATAGACGTACTGTTCCGCTCTGCGGCTGCCGCTTATGATTCCTGCGTAACGGGTATTATTCTTACCGGTTTGCTTGATGACGGAACCTCGGGGATGTATGCCATAAAAAGAAGCGGGGGATTGTGTATGATCCAGGAACCATCCGAAGCGGATTTTCCTGATATGCCAAATAACGTGCTGCATAACATGGAGGTAGACTATAGGGTGTCCATTGATGAAATGGGGCCTATACTATCCGATCTTTTTTCGAGGGCACCCTGTGAGCATACGCCGGTACCGGATGATGTGAAACTGGAAGCAGAGATTGCAAAAAGGATGAGCAGCAGTGTGGAAGACCTGAAGAAACTGGGAGAGATTTCCCCGCTGACCTGCCCGGACTGCGGAGGGATACTGGTTAAAGTTGAAGGAGATGCACTACCACGCTACCGATGTTATACCGGCCATACCTTCACAGAGAAGGCATTGGAAAATGAACAGCTGAAAGGTATAGAGGATTCTCTGTGGGTAGCCATCAGGATGCTTGAAGAAAGAAAAAACCTGTTACGGGCAATGAAAAATTACGAACCGGTGGATAGCGGCATAGCGGAACAATCCAGAAAACAGCGGGCTGAAGAAATTCAGCTACATGTTGACAGATTAAAGGTGATGTTGATGGATCTCGGAGAACATACAAATTCACTTCAAATTAATGAATAAGGAATATGATAAATTTGATATTAGCCGAAGACCACAACATTGTGCGCAACGGAATTAGTATGCTGCTTGGAGCAGATAAAGAAATCAGCATCAAGGGGGAGGCAGTAAATGGACGTGAGGTGCTGGATATGATCGCTGCGGGTATTAAGGCAGATATTATCCTGGCTGATATCAATATGCCCGAGATGGATGGCATTACGCTGATCGGAGAGGTTAAACAGCTGAGCCCGCAGACGAAAGTAGTTATGCTTTCCATGCTGGACAACGAAAAATACGTAGTTCAGGCTTTTGCTGAAGGGGCATCAGGGTACCTGTTAAAAAGCATCAGTGCTGATGAATTGCTGTTTGCCCTGAAACATGTGAATTCCGGGAATAAGTATATGTGTTCTGAATTATCAATGCGGCTGCTGGATAAGTTACTGCACACTGTAAATACGCCATTTGATCAGGCTAGGCATGAAATAGATTTCTCCATGAGGGAGATTGAGATCCTGCACCTGATTGCCGAGGGGCTTACAAATAACGAGATGTCTGATAAGCTTTTTATCAGTAAACGCACAATTGAAGGGCACCGCCAGAGCCTGATTGAAAAAACAGGCTCAAGAAATACCGCGGCGCTGATCAGGTTTGCCGTACTAAGCGGTATTGTACAATAAATCATTCCTGAAATGAGTTTACCTCCGGTTGTATCTGTTTATGTTAATTACCTGCTTCTGAAGGCTTGACGCTCGCTATTACATCAGCGATATATCCGGCACACAATTCATTCGAATTGTACTGATCAAATACTTCCGCAAGTTTGACAACATTGTTTTTATACTTGTCATTGGTCATGATTTCTTCCACTGCCTGACGAATGGCTTCAGCGGTCGGCGTATCTGTGTTGAGGTCAATGCCATAGTCAAAGTATCCAACTCGTGCGCAAACTTCTGAATGATCTTCGGTTTTTCCAGCAGCTATAATGGGTAACTTACGTTTAAAAGCCTGAATTACACCTCCATAACCTCCGTTGCTGACAAACGCAGTTGCATAGGGCATCACCTCGTCAAAAGGAATATAGTTTTCGATGATCAGGTTGTCAGCAGGATAATTTTCTCTCAATGCCTGTGTCTGTGGTCCGCCTGGTGCCACAATCACCAATATGTCGGTGCCCTGGAATGCTTCAAGTGCAGGCACAACTAATTTGTTCAGGTCAGGACTGAGGGTTCCCTGGGTAACCAGCAGGATCTTCGTGTATTTTAATAGCTTTTCATTAAACCATGGATTGGTCTTGACTTTTTCTGTGTAGGGAGATAATGAGCCTACAAAGCGGATATTTTTTCCCAGATCACTGCGTGTATATTCAAATTCGGGCACACCAATCTGAAAATGGTGATTCGCATTTTTGATGATCAGATCACCAAAGAACAAATTTTTGTCAGGAACATTTACCCCGTACTGTTCAAGGATAGCGGCATAGGCGTCAATTGATTCCCTGACCTTTACATTCGTAAAGTCATCCCTCAGCCTGGCATATTCAGCTGCTTCAGCCTCATTTTTGTGTGGTAACAATCCATATGTAAATGGCCCGAGGTCCGTTGACTGTTCTGCCAGGGGTGTAACGCCTACAGAGATCACAGGAATGTCCATCGCATATCTGATCAGGGGGAGAACACAAGCTGCATTGTCTCCAATCACCAGGTCAAAAGGGAAAGACTGGTGTATCAGCTTCATTTCTTCAAAATATTCCGGGGCCCGGTTCACAAACAGGTTAATGAAATCCCAGTTCACTTTTTTTACGAAATCCTGAATCGCATCCCGTTCGGCAGTCAGGGGATCGGAATCAGAGAGACTGATGTCCAGCACCTTTTTAAACGGATAAAAAGGAATACCCAGTTTCTTTACTTTTTCTTCAAACCTGGGCGTAGTGTACCAGCGTACATCGCAGCCAAGTTGCTGTAAATATTTTGCTAAACCCGTAAGCGGATTAAAATGTCCCTCTAAGGGTATGTTTACGAACAGGATCTTCTTCCCTTCAAGTCGCTTCATAGTTTCTTTTTATTTGTGTGATAAATCTGACCACAAAACTAGAGAAGCCCGCTGTGTGATACTATCCCCAAAAAGGAGGGTTTGAGTAATCGTTTTGAAAATTATCTCAAAATTTTGAATTATTCTATATTGTATGGCTCTGTTTTAGCAATATATTATGTTACATATCAGTGCTTTGTGTTTTTATTAAAATATTATTTGGAATTATTCTTGATTACTCCTTATACTTGTGTCATTATTTAAACTAATTCTAAATAGATACCTAAATGAAAATTGTACTGCTCTTTGCTGCTGCGTTTATATTCACTTTTAGTACGTATGCGCAGGATAAAACTGCAGCTGGCAGGCCTAAAACCGATTCCCTGGGAAATGCCCTGAAAGAAGTAGTAGTAACAGGACAATATCAGCCCCAGTCTTTAAGGAACTCTGTTTATCAAACCCGTATCATCACTGCCGAACGCATTCGTTTACGTGCAGCAACCAACATCCAGCAGGTATTAAATACCGAATTGGGATTCCGATTTTCAAATGACCTTACGCTGGGGACCAGTGATATCCAGATGATGGGGATGACCGGCAGAAATGTAAAGATTCTTCTGGACGGCGTACCGATGGTTGACAGAAGTGATACCCGTGAAAGTTTGAACCAGATAGATATCAACACCGTTGATCATATCGAAATTGTAGAAGGTCCGCTTTCCGTGTCATATGGAACAGATGCACTGGCAGGAGTGATCAATATTATCACCAAATCAGGGGGCAATAAAAAAATAAACATCAATGCCAGGGTGCAGGAAGAAACTGTGGGAGATTCTTACTCGGCCTTTTCCAAAGATGGTTCGCACACGCAGCATGTAGGTGCAGGCTGGCAGAACAAGGGCTGGAATGTGCTGGGTGGTTTAAGCCATAATGATTTTGGAGGTTATAATGTTCCGGGAGTATTGGCTACTACAGAAGAAATAGCGGCTAATACCAACCGCTGGAAACCAAAAGAGCAATGGCTTGCCAATGGAAGGCTTGGCTATGTAAAAGAAAACTTCAATGTATGGTACAGGCTTGATTATATTGATGAAACGATTGACAGCAAAGGCGGGTACAACCCGAATAATTTCAAAGCCACCAACCAGCAATATATTACCAACAGGTATACGCAGCAGCTGCATGGCGACTACCGGGTGAACGACCGTTTGCAGCTGAGTGGTATTGTAGGCTATTCCAACCTGAAACGTACTACTAAAAGCATTGTGCATGATTATTCTACCGGAGCAGAAGAACTTTCTACCGGGGCAGGAGAACAGGATATCTCAAAGTTCCGGTCGGCCAACATCCGGACCACCGCCCAGTATAAACTATCTGACCAGGTTTCTTTCCAGCCGGGAGTAGAGATCAACCTGGACAATGCAGACGGGGCACGGATAAAAGGTTCTCCATCAATCAATGATTATGCATTCTTCATTTCTTCGGAATTGAACCTGATCAAAAACGTAACGATCCGCCCGGGGCTGCGTTTCATTAACAACTCTGTTTATGATGCCCCACCGGTGATTCCTTCTTTAAACACGAAGATCAGGTTAAACGATTTATTTGACCTCCGGTTTGGATACGCCAGCGGGTTCCGCTCACCGGCATTGAGGGAGCTGTATTATGACTTCTTCGATGCGAGCCACTCCATCATGGGTAACGAGAACCTGAAGGCAGAGCAGTCCAACAGTTTTACCGCTTCACTTTCTATGTCTGAAACAGCGTCTGAAAACCTGCGCTTCCGCTCAGTGTTAAGCGGTTTTTATAACCACTTTAAAAACAGGATAGATTATGGCCTGTCTGCCGAAAACCCTACTATCACTACGCTGATCAATATCGCAAAGTATAAAACCACAGGCGGTACGTTTGAAAACACGCTTTATCTGAAAGATTTCCAGGTTTCCCTGGGGTTCTCCTATATCGGAACGTATAACCAGTACAGTGAATCAGCTGCTCAATATGGCGAGTCCCCGGAGTTTGTATGGTCGCCCGAGGTAAACAGCAATATCACCTACACCATCGTTAAGACCGGTACTACGGCCAATTTAGCTTTCAAGTACACCGGGAAGAGACCTGCCTACGAACTGGCCGGTACTGACAACCTGGAACAGGTTCGGTTAACAAAAATAGGATCGTACAGCACCGCCGATCTGATGTTCACACAAAGGCTCTTCAGTACACTGAATCTGAATGCAGGCGTAAAAAACCTGTTTGACATAAAAGTTTTAAGCAATACCGCTACAACCACCACGGGAGCCCACAGTACGGGCGGGATGGTCCCTTTGAATTACGGGCGCTCGTACATCGTTGGACTAAGTTTTAACTGGGATAAATAATCAAACAATAATCAACATCATATCACACGCATCATGAACAAATTTACTAAAATCATTACTTTATTATGTTTTACTGCGGCTTTTGCCGCTTGTAGCAAAGATGAAGATCCAATCGTTACAGTGCCTGCCTCAGACGGCAGCACAATGACATTGAACGGCCTTATCGGGGCTGAAGCCGGAGCAAGTGCTGGAAACAGCGTGTTTGTAGACTTCAGCACCGATAAACAAACTTCCGTAGCCCGTGCTTCATGGGATCTCGGATTTTACTCCGGAGCAGATTTCAGGGTAATCTTAAACCATTCAGCAGGAGCAACTGCCATTGCCCTGAATGAAACAGATTTGAACAAAGTAACTGCAGCGGATACAATTGGCCTGGTTGCTTCGGCAACCTTATCACTCGGCCAGGGTGCGGGCTTGTTCACCACCATTGACCCGGTTGAGGGAAATACAAGTGCTTACCTGACAGGTACTGTAATCAAAGCCATTTCTGCCACAGATGCAGACAACAAAGTATACATTGTAAACCGCGGTTCTGCCGGGTTAACCAACAGGGGATGGGAAAAGATCCGCGTACTGCGTAGTGGCACCGGTTATACCCTTCAGTATGCCAAAATCAATGAAACCACCTTTAAAACACTTGCCGTTGCAAAAGATGCAGCTTACAATTTTAAATATGCTTCTTTCGAAACGGGTGCCGTTACTGTTGAACCTGAAAAAGCAGCCTGGGACATTGAATGGGGCTTAACTACCTACAAAGCAAGTGCAACTATTCCTTACACTTTCTCAGATTTTGTGATCATCAACTTTGTTGGAGGCATTACTGCTGCTGAAGTGATCTATTCAGGAACTGCTGCAAATAGTACTGTAGCCTACGCTGACTTTAAAGAAGCAAACCTGACCGGAATAACTTTCGTGGGAACAAGAGACGTGATTGGAGGAAACTGGAGGGCTACCACTGGTACCATCGGTGTGAAGACAGACCGTTTTTACCTGGTTAAAGACGGAGCAGGAAATATTTACAAACTGAAATTTATTAGTTTCCACGCAAGTGACAGCGGAACGCGTGGTAAGCCGGTTATCGAATACAAACTGGTTAAAAAGGCCTAAACTTGGTTAGTTTTGTTGTGCAAAGGCTGGCTTCCACGTGCTAATGGAAGCCGCCTTTTTATGCTAAACCTGCCGGTCCCATTCTTGAACATACAGCTCTACATTTATCAAAATCATGAAGTTAAACATTTTAACACTGGCCATCCTCGCCCTAAGCCTGGGTGCCTGTAACAATAACACAAAAGAGGGCGCAGCCGCCCTGGCTGACAGTACAAAGATCGTATCCCTTAACGGTTCAGTCAGCGAAGTCTTAGCGGCCATAGGGCTGGAAAAAAATATTGCGGGGACAGATATCACAAGTAACTATCCCGCGGCTATGAAAGCTAAACCCAAAGTAGGCCATAATAAAAATATCAATGCAGAAGGAGTGATGGCGCTGCAGCCAGACCTGATCGTTGGCATTAAAAAAGAAGTTACCCCGGCTTTGCAGGCCCAGTTTAAAGCTGCAGGTGTAAAGCTGCTGCTGGTAGACCAGGATTACTCCGTGGAAGGCACCAAAAAGCTGATCCATTCCCTGGCAGATAGTTTACATGCTGCGGCCAAGGGTGATTCTGTTATCAAAGTGCTTGAGGCAGACCTGCAAAAGGTAAAACCGGTTGGCGCGCAGGATAAAAAGCCAAAGGTATTATTCATTTATGCCCGTGGTACCGGAACAATGATGGTTGGCGGTACAGGTACAGCAGTAGATAAAGCCATCATACTTGCCGGAGGGCAAAATGCAGTAACAGAATTTGCAGATTACAAGCCCCTGACGGCTGAAGCGCTGGTGAAAGCCAATCCTGATATTATTCTGCTGTTTGACAGTGGTTTGCAAAGCCTTGGCGGCCCGGAAGGACTGGCTAAAGTACAGGGGGTCAAAGAAACAAATGCAGGTAAAAACAAAAAAATCATCAGCATGGACGGGGAACTGCTCAGCAGTTTCGGGCCGCGTTTAGGAATTGCGATTCAGGAATTAGCAGCTAAAATTAAGTGATCAGAAAAACGGGATATATATTGCTCTCTCTGACGGCTTTGCTCATTGGCATAATGGTCTTGTCATCCTGTATCGGGGCGGTTGAGATCAGTGTGCCTGAGCTGCTGTCTATCCTTGCAAACCGTACAGGTTTGTCAGAGGTGGCTAACTTCAGGCCCCAGCAGGCAGCGGTGCTGCTCAATATCAGGCTGCCCAGGGTTTTCCTGGGGGTACTCATAGGTGCTGGCCTTGGTATTTCCGGGGCGGCAATACAAGGGCTGTTCAGGAACCCCCTGGCTGAACCGGGTTTAATAGGTATCTCATCTGGTGCTACCTTATTCGCCGTCCTGATGATCGTGCTTGAGGTTGGCTTATTTAAATCGCTGACCGGTGCAATGGGGCCCTATGCATTGTCTCTCGCCGCTTTTGCCGGAGCTTGTATCACAACGGGTATAGTTTACAGGTTGTCTGTTCGGAACGGCAAAACCGTCATCACCACATTATTGTTATCTGGGATAGCAATAAATGCGCTGGCGGGAGCATTCACAGGGTTACTGACTTATATGGCTACAGATGAGCAACTGCGAACCATTACCTTCTGGAGTCTGGGAAGCCTGGGAGGGGCCAGCTGGGCAACTGTAACCGGTTTGCTGCCCTTTATACTCATTCCGCTCGCCGGGTTACCGTTTATGGCTAAATCCTTAAATGCACTGGCACTTGGAGATGCGCAGGCATTGCATATGGGAATAGACGTGATACTGATCAAAAGGATTATCATTGTATTGGCCACGATGGCTGTGGGTGCTTCTGTTGCCGTGGCGGGCATCATCGGGTTTATCGGGCTGATCGTTCCGCATATTCTGAGGATGACCTTCACCGCTGATCACCGTTTGGTGATCCCCGGTGCTGCGATTTTGGGTGCCGCATTGCTCACCCTGGCTGATCTGGTAGCAAGAACGATCGTTGTGCCTGCAGAATTGCCCATTGGTATTCTGACGGCCCTCATCGGTACACCCGTATTTTTATATATTATCATTACAGAGCGTAATAAAAATAAAATATAAGTATGATCATAGCACATGAACTAAGTTATCACGCCGGTAAAAAGGAATTGCTGCACCGCCTGAGCTTTGAAGCAAAAGCAGGTGAACTGCTTACCATCCTTGGGGCCAACGGTGCCGGGAAAAGCACATTGATGAAATTGCTGTGCAGGGAGATCAGCCCAAGCCACGGGCACATCATTTTCCGGGAACGCAACCTGCAGCATTACAAACTTCCTGAACTTGCCAAACAGCGTGCGGTGCTCTCACAGCAAAATACCATCTCCATTTCTTTTATCGTTACCGAACTGGTAATGATGGGCAGGTACCCTCATTTTGACCAGGTTCCCGGCCAGAGGGATATAGAGGTGGTGAGGCAGGTGATGGAAGAAACCGGGATCACCGCCCTTGCCGGAAGGGATTACAATACGCTCTCCGGTGGTGAGCAGCAACGGGTTCAGCTGGCACGCGTGCTGGCCCAGATATACGATACGCCTGATGCATGTCTGTTCCTGGATGAGCCAACCAATGGTTTGGACCTCCTGTACCAGCAGCAGATGATGGAACTGGCACGGGGCCTGGCCAACAAAGGGTACTGTGTAATCTGTATCTTGCATGATATTAATTTTGCATCCCGTTTTGCGGATAAGATACTGATGCTGAAGGAAGGGAAAAAAGTGGCGATGGGTACTCCTCTGGAAGTGATCAATCATGAAAATATATACGAGACCTTTAACATCCGGGTAAAATTGATGGAATGTGAAGGATATAGTTGTCCGCTGGTTATTCCGGCAATGATTCAAAATAATTTATAAAATTTAAAGAACCAGAAAGATGAAGATAATTGAACTGAAAAGCCAGTGGGAAGCTTTTAAAACTGAAAACCCTAAAGTAAGAATCAGAGATGCCGCCAAACAACTGGACACTACTGAAGCAGAATTATTGTCTACTTTGGCCGGAACCTCAGTTACGCGGTTGAAAGATGAGTTTCAGCAGATTCTTAAGGCTGCGGAAAGCCTGGGCAAGGTGATGGCCTTAACCCGTAACGATTACTGCGTACATGAGCGCAAGGGCGTTTATTCCAATGTTTCCTTTACAGGGCCAATGGGACTGGCCTTGAATCCTGATATTGATCTTCGCTTATTTATGTCTGCCTGGTCTAATGCATTTGCTGTAGATGAGAACGGGCGCAAAAGCCTTCAGTTCTTTGGAAAGGACGGGGAAGCTATCCATAAAATTTACCTGACGGAAACCAGTGATGCTGCTGCCTATGAAACGTTGGTGCATGACTTTACAGCGGAAGATCAGCATGCGGCCTTAGTGATTGTAAAGGACAAACAACAGGTAGAAGAAAAAGCCGATTCGGAAATTGACGTAAGCGCCTTCCGGGAGAAATGGCTGACGCTGAAAGATACACACGATTTTCACGGACTGTTAAGGAAATTCGGAGTGACAAGAACACAGGGCCTGCGCCTTGCGCCTGAAGGGCATGCGGTTCAGATCTCATATGACTCCCTGAAGGATATTTTTAATAAGGCCTCAGAAACTGACCTGGAGATCATGGTATTTACGGGTAATAAAGGGTGTATCCAGATCCATACCGGCCTGGTAAAAAAACTGGTACAGGCCGGGCCATGGTTTAATGTACTTGACCCTGACTTCAACATGCACCTGCGTGAAGACGGAATTGCAGCGGTATGGCTGGTGAAAAAGCCTACTTCCGATGGTATTGTGACGAGCATTGAGGTGTTCGACTCAGAAGGTACCATCATTGTTCAGTTCTTTGGCAAGCGTAAGCCTGGTATTCCTGAGAATGAGAACTGGAGACTGATGGTAAACGAGCTGGCCGTTATTGTATAATACCAAATATGTTATACGTCTGCCCCGAATCAAGAGGCAGACGTATAGTTATAGATGAGCTAGTCAATGACCAGCAGGTGTTTGTTTTTCTCCGCCCATTGTTCAAACGTCAGTAATTCGGGATTGATACTCCTTGTGAATTCAATGCTCCTGGCATCTGAAAATTCTTTGTTAAAATCTTGCGCAAACTGAAAAGAGTTGGCGATGTCTTCTATAAGAGGCATATCAAAAGTCCTGAACTGATCAAGGGTAGGCGGGTTAAAGGTTATTTTTTCACCTAAAGCTTTTGACAGGCCTTCAGCATATTCACTACCCGTCAGATGACCTCCTGATATGCCTACTTTTTTACCAATATACTCTTTCCCTTTTTTAAACAGGCCATATACAGATTTACCTATATCTTCAACAGCAATGCCCGGCCACATTTTATCTCCCATAGGAGGAAAAGCCAGCGTTGGGATACCGTTATATCTCAGCGGTCTCGTTCCCGGATTAAGGAAGTTTTCCCAATAGAATAGTGTGAGCAGCAAGGTTGTGGGTACGCCCAGATCTATAAAGAACTGGTTTCCTTCGCCCTTAACATCCATATGGGAGGCCCTGTATTTTCCATCTGAGGAAAGATCTCCGGCCGGATAAAATTCACGGGTATCTTCAAGCGTTGAATAGACAACATGCTGAAGATCTGTATTTTTTGCTGCTATAGCCATGTTCTTTATATGCTGCAAATCGGTTTCAGCATCTGTATGGTTCCAGAAGAAGCTCACCAGAAAAGCACCGTATGCACCCGAAAATGCATTTTCCAGACTTTTCAGATCAGAAAGATCTGCAGCTACCACTTCTGCGCCAAGTTTGCGGAGTTCCCTGGCCTTCGCAGAATCGGGGTCCCGCGTTATTGCACGTACAGTAAATTCACTGTCCGGATCATTTAAAATTGCATTGACCACTCCACCGCCCTGTAATCCTGTGGCTCCTATAACTGCAATTATTTTTTTTGGGTTTATCATTCTTTTTCCGGTTAATATTAAATGATAAAACTAACGTAATCAAAGTATATCGGAAATACCCAAAAATGGGGAGCTTGGGTCAGGTTTATAAAGGATTACATTCAAAAACATCCATCATATAGTAAAAACCATCCATTTTTTGCGGGCGGCGATCCAGGCATCTTTGTAATAGACTAAAATTTATATAATAAACCATAAAATTTAAACAAAATGTCTATTTCTAATCTATTCAAGCCGCTCACTCTGCTACATGGCCCGGCAATGAGAAACCGTTTCATGCTGGCCCCGCTAACCAGCCAACAGAGTGAACATGATGGTACTGCGTCTGAGTATGACCAGTCCTGGATCGAACAACTGGCGCAAAGCAGTTATGGATTGATCCAAACCAGTGCTGCTACCGTGGAAGCCGGGGGTATTGCATTTGAGCGCCAGTTGGGTATTCACAGTGATGACCATTTGCCGGGCCTGACCCGGATGGCCACAACCATCCGTGAGGGGGGGGCGCTATCTGCGGTTCAGTTACACCACGCCGGGCACCGTGCCGTACCGTCAGTGGGGGGAATACCTGCTCCTGCTTCGGGTAAAACACTGAAGGGTGTCAGCGCCATCACAACAGAAGAGGTGGAGCGGATCCGCGATAGCTTCATCACGGCCGCAAAAAGAGCACAACTGGCGGGTTTCGATGGGATCTCTGTACATGGTGCTTTCGGATGGATACTTTCGGAATTCCTGTCCCCGAATTTGAACGACCGCAATGACAAATATGGAGGCAGCATGGAAAACCGTGCACGTTTTACACTGGAGGTCATCGAGGGCATTCGCCGGGCCTGCGGTCCTGATTTTCAGATCGGCTGGCGATTGTCAATTGAGCGTTATGGACTGCGCCTGGAAGAGTTGCGTGACATCACAGCCGAGATTTTTAATCGCGAGCTGATCGACTATCTGGACCTGGCCCTCTGGGATTCCGCTCAGCTTGTTCGGGAGGGAACTTATCAGGGAAAAACCATGCTCAGCGTCTTTACCGAACTTCCCCGCAAGGGCGTACGTTTAGGCGCGGCCGGAAAGATCATGAGTGCCCGGCGCGCGGGAGAGTTGCTGGATGAAGGCTGTGATTTCGTACTTATCGCAAGGGCGGGCATTCTCCAGCGGGACTTCCCGCTTCAGGTAAAAGCGAACCCAATGTACGATAGCCCGAAGCTTCCCGTAACAGCCGATTATCTGCGCCGGGGTGGACTAAGCGAGCGCTTTATCGAGACCATGCGGGGATGGCAGACCTTTGTTTATCCGGGCTCTCTGTAGAGGTATGATCAGACTTTAATCAGCCAATAGATAGTTAAAAAATAAGCGGGCCTTAAGGAAAAGGCCCGCTTATTTTTTTTCAGTGTATTTGTACAGAAGCTGATACAATTTGTTGCTGATGATGAATCGGGTCCTGCCAAAAAAGCTCCATTATATAGTAAAAATCATCCATTCTTTAGCGTCCAATATCCCCGGATATTTGTGGAGTCAATAAAATATTTATGATGAAAAAAACAGCAATAATTATTCTTTCTGATCCCAAGGCTGGTTCAGATGAAGCTCTCGGACGCGTATTTAACGCTTTAGCATCGGCTTATGAATTCAAACATGCAGGTGAAGATGTGAAGATCATTTTTCAGGGTGCAGGCATAAGATGGCCTGAATATCTTGAGAAACCTGAGCATCCTGTATTCGGACTTTACAAAGAAGTAAAAGATCACGTTCATGGTCTTTCTAAAGGCTGCGTTGCAGTGTTCGGTACAGAAGTATCTGGTTATGATTTATTGAATGATAATGAAGTACCGGGCACTCCTGGTCTGCCAAGTCTCCTGAACCTTAGAAACGAAGGTTACACTACTTTGATTTTCTAGCTCCAACTTCTTAACTGTCCTCTGTTTTTTTGCGGGGGACAGTTTTTTTATGAGAAAGATCCCATCTTTCTTTTCCCTTGCCAATTTTGGATGTTTCAGGACACCAGCTTGAACGTTTCACGAAACCTGCGCGGACGGGCAATACCTAATTTTGTGCCATACAAACTACAATAATTATGGCAAAGACAGTATTAGTTACCGGGGCTTCCGCAGGGATTGGAAAAGCAACTGCAATCTTATTGGCACAAAACGGCTACAATGTTTACTGCGCGGCACGCAGGGCAGAAAAAATGCAGGACCTCAAAGATTACGGTATTAAACCTATTGCGTTAGACGTTACAAAAGACGAAAGCATTACAGCTTGTGTTGAACAGATTTTCAAAGAAGCCGGAAACATTGACATTCTGGTAAACAATGCAGGCTTCGGTTCATATGGTGCAATTGAAGACGTTACCATGCAGGATGCAAAATATCAGTTAGAAGTAAACGTATTTGGTGCCATGCGTTTAACGCAGTTAGTGCTGCCAAAAATGCGGCAAAACAACTACGGCAAAATCATAAACATTTCTTCGGTTGGCGGCAAAATCTCATCTCCGCTGGGCGGTTGGTACCACGCCAGCAAATTTGCCATTGAAGCCCTGAGCGATGCCATGCGCTTAGAAGTCAAACAATTTGGTATTGATGTAATTGTGATTGAACCGGGCGGCACAAAATCAGAATGGGGCGGCATTGCAGTTGAAAGTTTAATGCGCGTTTCCGGTAAGACAGCATACGGTGGGCTGGTAACAGCTTATCGAAAAGCATTTGAACAAGTAGCAGAGAATGTTCCTGAGCCGATTGTGATAGCAAAATTGATTAAGGAGAGTATTGAAGCAAAAAAACCGAAAACCAGATACATTGGCGGTTATATGGCAAAACCGATGTTGTTTTTACGAAACGTGCTGTCTGATAAAATGCTGGAAAGGCTTATAATGAGCCAAATAAAATAAAGTATCTTTATCATTATGCAACAAGAGCAAATTAACCAGAATATTATATTGTATGATTGTGAAGGCGAAACACTTTTAGATCATGACCCTTTTGTGTATGAGCATTATATTGGCATAATCACCGGGGGGAGTGTAGACCATTATACAGATAAGGGTGTTGTAAACTACCCGACAGGCTCTTTGTGCCTGGTTAGACGGAACCAGTTACTGAAGGCAATAAAAAAACCAGACGGGCAAATCCCTTTTTCAACTATTACTGTATTCTTAGAGCAAAAAACGCTGAAAGCATACAGCGCGGAACATGACGTCAATGCAAATGGGATTTATATGGGCGGACCGGTGGTGATATTGGAAAATGATGCTTTTATCAAAGGGTATTTTGATTCGCTGATGCCGTATTTTGGCCAGCCCGAAAAGCTCACACCAATTTTAGCACAGGCAAAAACAACCGAAGTTATCGCGTTATTGCTGCGCAACCCCGCACTGAAAAACTTTCTGTTTGATTTCAGCGAACCCCACAAAATAGATCTGGAAGCGTATATGTACAAACATTTTTCATACAACGTTCCGCTGGCACAGTTTGCGAAACTAACGGGCAGAAGCTTATCCACGTTTAAGCGTGATTTTGTAAAAATTTTCAATACAACACCAGAAAAGTGGCTGCAAAAACAACGGTTGGAACAAGCCTATTTTTTGATCACACAAAAGAACAAACGCCCGTCAGGCATTTATCTGGAACTGGGTTTTGAAACCTTGTCGCACTTTTCTTACACTTTCAAAAAGCAATTCGGGCAAACACCCACAGAATTGCAGAACACGTCAAGAGCAAACAGCTGGCAAGAGGTTAGTGATCAATCCCTGCCCTCAGGTATCTAACATATCTTTTGGTCTTTGCTGAGAGCCAAATAAAGCATAGGATAACATAATTAATTCACAAGCTACCGTTAGCATCCACGTCCATCTCCAGGAACCCAGCAGATCTGCCAGCCCCCCCTGCAATAAGGTAAATACTGCACCACCAAAAACAGCAGATATAAAAACGCCTGATGCTTTTGAGGTATACTTTTTCAAACCCTTGATTGACAATGAATAGATACAGCTCCACATGGTAGAATGCAACAGGCCAATTGCCACCAAAAACCAAAGATTTTGCGTAACCATAGCAGTGATAGCCAATAACGTTGAGAGTATTGTGGTAAACGTTAGCTGCGTTCTTGCTGATATATTGGAAAAAAAACTTGATATGGCCCTTCCTACAAAAAAGCCGCCCCAGTATAAAGTGGAGAGTAAAGCATGTATGCCCAGATCCATACCGCCAATGATAATGTCGGTTTTTCCGAAGAAAGACATGGGATGCCCTGAGCCGGCGAGTTCAAAAGCATGCAGATTTATATTTGCCCCGATAGCCACTTCTGTTCCAACGTAAAAGAATATCGCCATCACACCTAAGGCAAAGTGCCTGAATGACCATATGCTCCGTGTCAGTTGTTCTTTGTCTGATGTCCTTGTGTCAGCAATATCCGGAAGGTTAAGGTTTCTGGTAATTAAGGTAACTACAATGACGATCCCAATCAATACTGCTAGTGGTAACAGCAGCTGCTGAATATTTATATTGAGGATGGAGATGCCCCCAAACATTAGCAGGGTTACACAAAATGGGGCAGCTGTAGTGCCAATAGAATTAATTGCAGTAGTGATGTTTAACCGCTGTACAGCCTGCGTGCCTGGCAATTCATAAGAGGCCACATACGGATTAACAACTACCTGGATAATTGCAGCGGCAGTACCCATTAAAAATGAACCCATAATAAAGATAACAAATCCAAACGGCAGGAATGCATCAGCAAACCGCAACCCTGATTTAGGAAAGCGGTAGCCAAACCAGGATGAACAAAAGTACATCACCAGGCCTGCAACCATGAAAAGTAAGCCTCTGAGTATGGTATTTTTATAACCGAAGGCGTTTACCCATTTACTGGCCAGCGTTCCGTTAATCAGATAGCCGAGAAAGAAAAAGAATGAAATTAATGTTGTAAAGGTGTTTTTTAAGCTTCCTGCTTCCGATAAAAATGTGAATTTTAGCGGGGCTTGTAATTGTTCATTAACGGTAGTCAAAAAACCAACTATAAAATAGATGAAGGTGACAATTGCGAACGGAAGCACGCTGATTTTTGATTTGGTTTCCATAAGGTCAATATTAGATCCTGCTGTTAATGGGCTAGTAAAATGTTTTTCAATGCGGATCTTGTTCCTTCATCTTTTATTCTTTGAACATATTCCAGATATGGGGCAACAAACTTATTTACGCCCATCAGCTGCGTGCTTTTGAATGCTGAAAGTTCCAGGAATTCCCGGGGATCGTCACCGGTTATCAGTTGATGGTCATCTTCAGTTAGCCAGGGTTCAGCGATATCAAAGGACTGCTGCCTGTCATCCTTTTGATATTTTAAGTAGTGCCTGTAGGCTGCAAAGAGAAATGCCAGCCTGTTCAGGTCTTGTCCTGCCTTGATCATCTTTGCCAGATTTGGCATGATATACACCGGAAACTTGGATATTCCGTCAAAACATAACCTGCTTAGCTGGTCACTTACTGACCTGTTGGCAAAACGTTCAATAAGTATGTCCTTATACTTTTCCAGATCAGTACCTGCCGGTGCCGGAACATTCGGGGTAATGTCAATATCCATGAATGCTCTAACATATTGAACTATATCTTCGTCAGCCATGGCTTCATCAACTTTTCTATACCCCAAAAGAAATGAGGGGTAGGACAGTAAGCTATGTGATGCATTCAGCAGGCTTAATTTCATGTTTTCAAAAGATGTTACATCATCTGTAAATTCTACGCCTACAGTCTCCCAGGCAGGTCTGCCTGCAATAAAATTATCCTCAATTACCCATTGTATAAAATCCTCACAATAAACCGGTGTTTTGTCATTGCTACCACTGTTTCTGTTTAAGATCTCTATATCCGCAAGAGTTGTCGCGGGCGTTATCCTGTCAACCATACTATTCGGAAAACTTACATTGGCTTCTGCCCATTGCGCCAGATCATCATCCTGCGCAGTGATAAAAGCCATAAAAGCCGCCCTGGCGGTGTTTCCGTTATGCTGTAAATTATCACAGGATAATATGGTGATCCCTCCGGATTTGTTATCTCTGCGCCGCCGCAGCCCCTCAGCAACAAAACCGAAGACTGTTGCGGGAGCGGATGGATGTTCCAGGTCATTCGCTACAGCAGCATTTTCAAGCATAAAAGTGTTGGTTCTTTTGTCCAGGTTGTATCCGCCTTCAGTTATGGTAAGGGTAATAATTTTAATATCCTGATCTGCAATTTTATTCAGGATAGTTTCAGCATCCTCCGGCGCCCATAGTAATTCTTTGACAGACCCGATCTCAAAAACCTGGTTATTACCATCTCTGCCGCAAACGGTAAGTGTGTAGTCCAGCTTTTGAGCTGACAAATGTTTAAAGATAGTTTCATCACCGGGCAACATGCACACGCCGCAAATTCCCCATTGTTGCTGATCATTATTACTCAATAACTGATTGGCGTACCAGGCCTGGTGTGCGCGGTGAAAATTTCCTACGCCAATATGTAAAATACCTGCTTTGATATCCTGGCGGTCATAGTTATACTGTTGTATTTCCATTTTAATATCTGGTTGATTTTATAAACATATAGGATTAGAATTAAAATCCCGCTATGGGTATTGATAAAAAGAACGTGTGAACGTTACAAACATTTTAAACAGACAGAAGTTTCCGGGTGACCGGTGGCCCGGCAGCCGCATAAGCGGTCATTATTACTAATCCATGACCTGTGCAGACTACCGGGATGCTTACATTTGCGGGTAACAATTGAGCTGTTGATGAAGAAAATAGGATTTTTATCATTCGGGCATTGGTCAGACCATCCCGCTTACCTTACCCGTACCGCAGGTGATACCCTGCTGCAGTCCATTGATCTGGCCGTTGCGGCCGAAGAAATAGGTTTGGACGGTGCCTATTTTCGGGTTCATCATTTTGCACGCCAGCTGGCTTCCCCATTTCCTTTGCTTTCTGCAATTGGCGCCAGGACCAGCAAAATTGAGATTGGTACCGGTGTCATCGATATGCGTTACGAGAACCCGCTGTATATGGTAGAAGATGCCGGCTCTGCAGACCTGATCTCCGGCGGGCGTTTACAATTGGGCCTCAGCCGGGGTTCGCCAGAACAGGTCATTGAAGGGTGGCGCAATTTCGGTTATGCACCTGCCGTGGGCGAAACCGATGCAGATATGGGGCGACAAAAAGCCCTGCAGTTTTTAGAAAAATTAAATGGTGAAGGATTTGCCCAGCCTAATCCTAATCCAATGTTTCCGAACCCGCCGGGCCTGTTACGCCTGGAGCCGCATTCTGATGGACTGCGGGAGCGTATCTGGTGGGGGGCTGCCTCTAATGCCACTGCAGTTTGGGCGGCCGAAAACGGTATGCACCTGCAAAGTTCTACCTTAAAATTTGACGAAAGCGGCAAACCCTTCCATATCCAGCAGGCAGAACAAATCAGGTTGTACAAAGAAGCCTGGGCAAAAGCCGGTCACCAGCGCGAACCAAGAGTTTCGGTAAGCCGCTCCATTTTTGCACTGATCACTGAGCGGGACAGGCTTTACTTTGGGCAGCAAGCCAAAGGTAGCGACAGCTTTGGTTACATTGAAGCTGATCAACGGGCGGTCTTCGGAAAAAGTTATGCAGCTGAACCAGATCAACTCATCAGAGAACTGGCTCAGGACGAAGCGATACAGGAAGCGGATACCTTACTGTTGACCATACCGAACACTTTGGGTGTAGACTACAACATCCATGTGCTATCATCTATTCTGGAGCATGTTGCCCCTGCACTTGGCTGGCGGTAATAGTAAGGTTCAAATTGTTTTCATGTAACCCTTAGGCCGACCGGTCAGTTTCAGGCAGCAGAAAATCTTTTTTCAGGCTGCAAATCCGATCTTGATAAAGATCAATGAGATCCGGAGCTGATGGGGATAGTTTTGTCTTATTCGAAAAGACAATAACAAAAGACTATCACATGAAAAGCAATCAAAGATCCAAACAAAACCGGCCCGCATCACGTAAGCCTATAAAGTTCGCCCGTTCTGTTTTTGCAGTAGCCATGCTGTTTGCCTTCATCCCGGTGCTGAGTTTTGGCCAGGGATACGTGGAAGGTGTAAGTATAAGCTATGAACATTTGCCAATGAAGATTGAGGCACCAGACGGCGATCAGAAATTTACGGGCAACAATCTAAAGGTATCCATCTCCAATCCACTGTTTCTGACGGCAGATAAATCTAAATATCTGATCGTAGGGGCCAACCTGGAAGCATTCAACTTTGCGGGCACACATCCCTACTTTGAGGTGAAAAGAGTTTACAGTATTTCACCTACCATTGGTTACAGTACCATGCTCAGGAAAAACTGGAACCTGACTGCATTAGTAGTACCTACAATGAATAGCGATTATAAAGATGTAAAAGGATCGGATATTAAATTTGGCGGTATCTTACGCAGTAGCTGGAGAACAAACGATCACATGACATGGAGAGCCACGCTGGGTTACCGCCGCCAGTTTTATGGCCCGCAATATATTGCCTTAATAGGCATGGACTGGAGAGCCAGCGATAAATGGCGGCTATACGGAGATATACCAAGTAGTTTTACTGCCAGTTACGCTGTCAGTGAAAAGGTGAATACCGGCTTCAATTTGTTTGTACAAAACTCAACATACAGGTTGAATAATTTAGATCGCTATTTTGAATATAACACGGTTAACCCCGGTCTTTTTATTGAACGTTATCTTTCGCCTAAATGGGCTTTGCGTGCTAATGCCGCCTATACGCTTATCAGGAATATGGAGATCTACAATAAAGATGATAAGGCAAAAGCTTTTGTAGATTTCGCTGAACTGGGTGATCGTAAAGACCCGATCAATCCGGAAGTGTCTACCGGAGTCTCTTTAAAAATCGGATTAAGTTACAGAATTGTTCCAGGTAAAAAATAATCGGGTATTAAACATGATGATGACGAGAATGATAATCGGATTAGCCCTTGCTGGCATGATGACACTTCTAAAAACCTATCCGGCATACTCAGGTGTATTGCGTTCGCCGGATGTTTTTAAAAGCCGCCCTGTTAAACCGCCTGAAGAGGCGCTTACCCTGAGCAGATTTCTTAAAGACGGGAAAATCCATATTCTTGCTGTGCTTGAAGATGATGGCCAGATGGTGACAGGCGTGGATATCAGCGCTGATCTCAACCGTTTTGAATCAGATTCTTTTGAAGTGATAAAAGGTATGACATACGAAAATGTACTGAAGAAGATCCGCAGGAACAGCAAAAGGATTACTGTTAAATACGCTGAACTGCTGCCCAGTGTGTCCGGAAAAGATCATATAGCTATCGGTATCAACTATGCTGAGCACGGAAAAGAGACAGGACAGGTGAGGCCGTTCATGTTCCCAAAGTTTGTTGCAACCGACCCTGCAATCCATCAGTTAACTTACACAAAAGGCTGGCTGCTGGACCATGAGGTTGAACTTGGCGTCGTGTTTCCGTCTCCGGTTTGTTCCACTGCCGATCTGAACCACATGCTGCTGGGGTTCCTTGTAGTTAACGACTTTACCGACAGGGCCACGCTGATGCGCAAAATGGATAGCCGGAATGTGACAGGGGGAAAAGGCTTTCCCGATGCTAAAAGTAAAAAAGGTTATCTGCCAACCGGCCCATATCTGGTCATCCCAAAAAACTGGCGTGCGTTTGTGAAAGAGCTGCAGCTTCAGCTGAGTGTGAACGGAACGGTCCGTCAGAATGGCTATGCCAGAGACATGGTCTGGAATATCGATAAGATCGTTGAACGTTCCCTGTCTGTAAAAGGCAGAAGGGAAAGCTATTACCAGGATAAAATGGTTAAGCTCTTTGAGGGCAGCTGTATCCCCGCAAACAGTATCATTATTACGGGAACGCCGGCTGGTGTGGTTTTTAATGCGCCAACCAAAGGGTTTATATTCGGAGCGGTAACAGGCTACATTTTTACCGGCAGCTTTTTTAATGCAGAAATGCATCCGTACATCCTCCGGCAGTATTTGAAGAAAGAGATGAGTAATCCGCGCTATTTGAAACCGGGAGACCGTATTGAAAGCTCCATAAGTTATCTCGGAACGATTGAAACTACGGTTGTTGAACACAAACCAGGGCCCCCACATTGAGCGGGCTTACTGCGTAAAAGGAGTCCTGAAATGTTAGATCGTTTCTGCGGACCAGAAGGTGAAAGCCCTTTGGCCCGCTTTTTATTTTTATGATTTTCCTGCGTATCTTAGAGCTGCTATTGAAGGCAACGGCCTGAGTTTCCGAAAAACTCTTCATCAGTAATTGAGCCCATATCATGACCGACCGCGGACCACTCGTAAAAATAGAAGCATTTGTCAGACGTTTTGTTCAGCCTGATGAAGCAGAATGGAAAGCCTTTGCAGACATCCTGCAGGAAAAAAGGATCAGAAAAAAACATATGCTGCTTGAGGCAGGCCAGGTATGCACGTCTATTGGTTTTCTTAATCAGGGCGTGATCCGGGAATATGTTTTTGATAAAGGCAAAGAATCAACCGTAGATTTTATCATTGAGAACCACTTTGTAGTTGATCTTCAAAGCTTTATCATGGGCGTTCCTTCGGGACAGTACCTGGAAGCATTGACCGATGCAGACCTGATCATGTTCAGAAAGGATGCGCTCAACACCCTGTATGACAAATATAAAATATGGGAGCGGTTTGGCAGGCTGATCATTGAGCAGGTATTCTGCAGCGTAGAGGAAAAACGAAAAAAGATCATTGCAACTACCCATGAAGATCAGTACCGTAACTTCGCATTGGCCCATCCGGAGGTAGTTCAGCGTGTGCCTCAATATTATATCGCGTCTTACCTGGGCGTATCACCGGAGCATCTCAGCAGGATCAGAAAGCGGATATGAGCCGTAACTAGTTGAACTTTTGCCTGAATTCCAGCGGGGACAGATCAGTTTTCTTTTTAAAAAGCTTGTTGAAAGATTGCGGATATTCAAAACCCAGGTGGTAAGCGATCTCGGCAACGGAAAGGCTTGTTGAAGATAAATATTCTTTGGCTTTACTGAGCAGCTTTTCCTGGATGTGCTGCTGTGCGCTCTGACCTGTCAGTGAGCGTAAAAGATCGCTCAGGTAGTGCGGCGAGAGGTAAAGCCTGCCAGCAAGGTATTCCACAGTAGGCAGGCCGGTTTCTGAAGATCCTTCTTTGTCGAAATGATCATTCAGCAACTGTTCCATTTTGATGAGCACATCGTGATTGACCGCTTTACGGGTTATGAATTGTCTTTCGTAGAAACGTTTGCTGTAATTTAGTAACAGATCAATCTGTGACAGGATGATATCCTGCGTATACCGGTCAATATGCTGCAGCCCTTCATTGATCTTTAGAAAAATGTCTTCCATATCTTTCTCCTCTTTTTCCGAAAGATGGAGTGCCTCATTTAGCGCATACGAAAAGAAACCATGATTTTTAATGCTTGCCGCAAGGGGATGCCCGTACAGAAAATCAGGATGAAAAAATAAGGCGTAGCCTGCTGAGGGGTCGTCATCATAGACCGGAGGGGTATCAAGGGAAAGCATTTGTTTTGGGGCAACAAACACCATCACACCTTTATCATAATCGTAATATTGCTTGCCATAGGTCATTTTTCCTTTGAAATTCCTTTTTAAGGATATGCAGTAGAAATTTAAGGCAAACTGTTCCCATACCGAATCGTCCACCGCACGGACATCCGCAATGCGGACAACACTGATCAATGGATGCAGTGGTTCCGGTAAAGACAGCAGGCGGTGCTTTTCTGATATAGAGTTAATGATCTTCATTTTTCAATTGATCTGCATATGTTGATTTCCCGGTTTATTTAATGCCCTAAGAATTGCTTTCTGATCTCTTTTCTGAATTCTTCGCTACCTAGTTCTGATCGTCTGGCATATAATGCCTTTGTGTCATCGCCTGCAAGATAGCGAATTTGGTCTTTACCATCTGTAGCAGCTTCATATACAACTTCCGCAACCTGTTCCGGCGGTACCGACTGGTTCATCATTGCATCGGTAGAGCCAAATAACTTCTCCTCCAGTTCTCTATAAGCAGGGTGGGTGCTTTTCGCCAATGACCTGCCGAGGAAATCTGTTGAAGTTGCTCCTGGCGCTATCGTTTTGATGCCGATATTGTGCAGTGCCAGTTCGAACGACATACTTTCAGACCAGCCTTCCACTCCAAATTTAGCTGCATGATAGATGGAATGCAAGGGGAATGCTAAAAATCCGCCCATAGATGTTGTACTGATGAACAAACCGTTTTTCTTTTCTCTGAAATGCGGGATAAAGGCCTGAGTAACCCTGATCACGCCTAAAAGGTTGGTGTTAATCTGTTTTAAGATTTGTTCGTCCGTAAGCGCTTCCAGGGCGCCCATCAATCCGTAACCTGCATTGTTAAATACTACGTCCACGGGATGCAAAGTGATGGAACGGTTAACAGTGTCAGCAACCTGAGCCGGATCGGTCACATCAAGCGGTAAAAGCGTAACGTGGTCTAATTTATTCAGTTCTGTTTCTTTGTCGGGATTGCGCATAGTCGCGATAACATTCCAGCCCTTATATTGAAATAATTTAGCGGTAGCTTTTCCCAAACCTGTAGAGGCTCCTGTGATGAAGATGGTCTTTCTCATTTTTTTATAGTTATGCAGTGCGCTGGCAAATTTGGATCAAATTCATAACACCCGTGTTTCCAGATCGTGCTTTGTTGTGTCCAGATTGGAGGGCTGTCCTGAATTTTCAATCTTTAACAGGGCTTTCCAATAAGTTCAGCAACCGGGCAGCAAGAGAAAGATGATCTATGTCGAAAAAAATAGGAGACAAATGTATACCAGCGCTGATCATAGCAGGTCTGTGGACGGAAGTTTGTGTGGCTATGCCAGCCATTCAGGCAGCAGGTGAAGGTCACGATGTATTCGTGGTAACGGATGCCTCCGGGTCGTTTCAAAAGAAGCACACGATATGGCTGCCAATTTAGGAGAAGACAAACTAAGTAGCCATATACGGAGAAGACATTTATCCGTGTTTAGTCAGTGTTTATCCGGCTCTTGACCGGACCTTGCTTTATGCAAGTCCGCATCAAAAGCGCTTCACCTGCGCTGTGACTGCACATAATTTAACTAGTTAAATTATGTGCAGTCACAGCGCACCGGTAGTGTAGTTACAGCGCACTTACCTAAAGCAAACCCCGGGCAAACATCGTTCCAGTGGTGGTGACATGATCTCCTATAGAACGTTATCTCATACTGGCTATTTCCGTTTCCAGCCTATCCATATTCTCTTCGTTTTTATCTTCTACAAACGGTCTTATTTTGCTGCACTCTTTGGCAGTTTCAAAAATTTGCCGGAACATAACCTTTGTTTGGTTCGGGTTTAATTCTTCAAACGTTGCAATTACCCGGAATAATGGTTGTGAATAACGTTTCCATGCAATCAGTGACGGGACTTCAAGGTCAGTGAATTCACAGGAATTGACATAATTTCCTTTTTCAGGTCCATGCATGGTGAAATTCCATTTACCGCCTACTTTAAATTCAAACTCATGAAAAGTATTGGTAAAACCGGCTGGCCCCCACCAGTTTCTCAGATGATTTGGATCTGACCATGCTTTATAAGCCAGTGTCTGCGGGGCGTTTACCGTCCGTACGGTTACAATTTCGCAATTCGGATCAATTGGTTCCTGCGCTTTCATATTCATATTATTTAAGCATCTGGTATTTGTGGCTCAACCAGTTTGATGAGCTTTTCAAGTGAATCCTGCCAACCCAGGTAACACATCTCCGCAGGTATCATAGCAGGTATGTTTTCCTGCAGAATTTTCAAGTCTGTACCCACTGATGTTTTTGCAAACCAAATGGTATTAACTATGGTACCTGGTAGATTTGAATCGTCAAAGCTGTCGGTATATTTTAATAGCTCATTCGGTATTACCTCTAAATATTCGCCACCAAATGAATCGCTTTTTCCAGTGCTGAAATTCTGGAAAGACATTTTAAAAGTACCGCCTATTTTTACATCCATATCGTGAACTATACCCAGATACCCGTAAGGAGGCATCCATGAAGCAAGCGCAATGGCTTCAGTAAAGGCACGGTAGACTTTTTCAGGCGAGGCCTTAATCACTCTGTGTAATGAAACGCTGTTGACAGACATAGAACTATTTTTTGTTTGTAATAAAATCTTTTAACAAAGATGCATGGAATAACAGATGGAATGAAGGGGTATACGCGACATATTTACGGGAGATTTGCGACAAAGTTTATACCCGGCAATATGTTTATTGGGATTGTCCGAAGAAATCACATCGGAAGGGCAGTTAGGCTAAGTTTCAGCGATCAGCTGATGTTTTTATTTACATTTCCCACTTTTAGGGGATATGTTATAATAATTTATTATCGGATTTTTATTATAAAATACTGATATAATGACAACAATTAAACTTATTCACAAAAAAGTTACGTCTGTGGCCTGCCCTGCCGAAGGTTCGGCTGATGCCGCACGGTATCATTCCAGACTGCCTCCCGGCAAAGGATAACGGGCGCAGATTCTATCGTTGCGTTTCTGACAGCATACTGCTGTAATTTAACACATAGGATTTTCTAAGAAAATATTTATTCTTTAAACTAATTGTAAAAGTTATGAGCATTCTTTTTATTGTTCCATCCTATAAACCTGCCTATGTATATGGCGGCACCATCGTAGTCGTAACAAGACTGGCAGAGCAACTGGTTCTGGAAGGTCACGACGTATCTGTTTATACCACAACCGCAAATGGAAAAACAGAATTGGAAGTACCACTCGGTGAAGAAGTAAACGTAGACGGAGTTAAAGTCACCTATTTTAAGAGAATTACCGGTGATCATACCCATATATCCCCGGCTTTGTGGAAACAGCTTTATCTTCAGGTCAAAAAATTTGATGTCGTACATATTCACTCCTGGTGGAACCCATTAGTACTTGGTGCAGCCCTTATCTGCAAGCTCAGATGTGTAAAAGTAATATTCTCTCCTCATGGTATGCTGAGTAATGATGTCATCAAAACCAATAATGCCGGTAAGAAGAAATTCATCCATAACCTGATTGGTAAAAGGCTGTTAAAATATTTCAGGCTGCATGTAACAGCTGAAACGGAGTGGGAAGAATCTATGAAAATCATCCCGCAATGGCAGGGGCATGTGATCCCAAACCTGGTAGTTCTCCCAGATCAGGTGTATCATAGAAAAGAGAACAAAGTGTTTACAATCGGATTTCTTTCCAGAATATACCCCAAGAAAGGTTTGGATGTGCTGATTAGGGCACTGAGTAAGGTTCATTTTGATTACAAGCTCCAGATCGCCGGAGATGGAGAAGTAGAGTATATGGACAAACTGAAACAGCTGGCTGTTGAATCCGGCAACGATCAGAACATGGAATGGGTAGGTTGGAAAGATGGTGAAGAAAAGTTCGGGTTTCTGTCAGAACTGGATTTGTTCGCATTAACTTCATATAATGAAAACTTTGCTGTAGTGGTAATTGAATCTCTTTCTGTGGGTACGCCGGTGCTGTTAAGCGATAAAGTGGGGCTTTTCAAATATGTGCAGGAAAGAGACCTGGGCTGGGTGACAGATATGGACATCAGTCATATTACCCATCAACTGGATGAGTTATATACAGAAAGCAATAAACAACATAAGATCAATGCAGAAGCCCCGGAAAAAATCAAGGAAGAGTATAATGATTCTGCCCTGGCAAAAGAATATGTGAAATTTTATCTGGAGGAATAAGCAGATCGTAAACCAAAATAAATAATTTATTTTCTTTATTGTTTAATTAATTCTTAATACTTACATTTGTAGTATTAAAATAAACTGTATATGAGTAATTGTTAAACAATATATTAATTTTATAACATCTCTAAAAATTTGAGGTGTTCTATTTAAGAACCTCGTTCGAACTAATGTGGAAATTATGACCACGAGGGATAAGTAGAGCACCGGGTTGCCTATATTTGCAAAATATAGGTCCGGCGCAGCTTATTGTAGTGGTCAGAATAGTTTTACTATTCCCCGATTTCCACCGGGTAAGTTCGAACTACAAGAACTGTTGCCGGACCTGTGTTTTTTCCAGTCCTTTTTCATTTCTTGTACAGGGTTCTATTGAATTTTTAATCAATAGTGTCCAGATGAAAAAGAAGAAAATCACCACCGCCACCAGTAAAAGCATTCCTGCCTACAGCCGCAAAGAAGTTTATTGCATCCACACAGCCCTTCTTTCGCGTGCATCTTTGGATGCGGGGTATCCCGTAGGGCATTCTCCGTGCATTTCATTTCCGCTTGCTGCGGCTAAAATCCCTGGTCAACAAAAGCATTCAGATAAACCACCTGATTGATTCCTGAATCTCCTTTGATTGCCCGGGTTTACCCTGGATCATCAAATCTTTATTTCTAATCATTCAATGTTTTACCAGATGAAATTAACGATGAAAACACTCGTTGTGGCCGCGCTTTGCTTTTTTTTAAGCGCCAGGGCCCTGGCCTTTAATCAAAAGCCCATTTCAATC
>Ga0247730_1000142_pt1 | contig 70988 bp, 72 predicted proteins | sample UWRJL073202C2_FD_180959 | JGI IMG/M metagenome (GOLD analysis project Ga0247730, IMG submission 180959) | Plant litter microbial communities from Arlington Agricultural Research Station in Wisconsin, United States - UWRJ-L073-202C-2 | ecosystem: Environmental > Terrestrial > Plant litter >...
ATTCCTTTTGCTGCACCTGTAACTAAAGCTACTTTGTTTTCTAATCTATTCATGATTTCTAAATGTTAATATATTCAAATTCTTCAGGTGTATTTTCCGTTCTGAAGTATATCCAAAGATGCACACCTGTTACAGATTGTTTATTGACATGAATCACGAAGTGCCTGTGATTTGGGATAATTCATGGTAGTGACCTATATCACGTTAACCATACAACTAACTGTATTAAAGAATATTACGGAACGAAAAAAAAATCAGAAGAGCATAAGAGTCAGCAAAAACACTACTGCATGTGATGTACTGTAAGTAGTTTTTTTTCATTCAGCAGTGGCAATTGGAAAGCCGGTGCTTTGTATAAAGCTATATTAAAACTTTTTGTTTATGGGCATGTTATAGGTCGTTCCTGTTATGGAAAAACTTACCTATTTAAAAGAGTTTTTCCTTATCCTGCTTAAAGTTTCCCGGGATAAGCCTAGATAAGAAGCGATCATGTTTTGCGGGAACCGCTTTAGAAAATCCGGATAATTGCTAATCAAATCTTCGTAACGTTCTTCAGCCGTATAGCTCATAGCGGCTTGCATTCTTTTCTGGTTTGCAATGGTGTAATTTTGATTGATTAGGCTCGCCATCGCTGAAAAGGCAGGTATATGCTTAAGAAACTCCTCAATTTGAGCATTGGTTGATTGCAGGACTTCCAAATCCTCCAGCGCTTCAATATTAAAGCGACTTGGCGTTAACAGATAAAAGCTTTCAAAATCTGCCAGCCACCAATTTTCCAAAGATAATTTGAGTATATGTTCATGCCCTTTTTCATCTACAGTAAAGGTCCTGGCCGATCCTTTTACAACAAACCCTATATATTTGCATACATCTCCCTCCTGTAAAAAATATTGGCGTTTTCGAAGTTTTTTGGGTTTGAAATGTGTCATTAACAAATGCCTGTCATCCTCTGAAAGCAGTTTGCCTGATATTTCCTGAATGTAATCGAAAAGCGCTGCAAAATTTGACATAGTTCACTTATATAATTATTTGCAATTTACTCATGCTGCCTGATAAATTAAAAAAAAACATCTTATACCACCCAGTATAATTGACGTTGTGAAGCGCAAGATATTTTGCGATGAACTGATATAACATATAGAAGGGCAATCTGGTTTCTTATCAGCGTATTCTTAGAAAAATTAAAATGATTTTAGATACAATAAATGTAAATTAAGCCCTTCCAGATCCGAAAAACTAAAATAGAACCTCAGGGAGAAAAAACTGATCTTTGGGAAGAAGGTTTAGGGATTTGTTTTAGCACCTTATCTATCCATGCAGAGATTATTATTTATTAGTTCATTATTTTTTCTTCTGTTCATCTCATCTATTTCTCAGGCAAACTTTGGGATTACCCCTAAACAGGGCAATTACCTTTTTTTCCCGGCGCGAACACTAAAACCAACCGTGGCGTGAAAGCCAGCGTCTTTCCCTCTTGTTAAAAGTAATAATTGAGAATTCCCACCGTAACCAACGCCGATTACATTTGTAAAGCCCACATTTATCCCTATAACGTGTGGTACGATCGCTTTTGCAAGTGGACTATTCCAAATTTCGCTCCAAGTGCTTTCATCTCCCCCCTGATTGGCACTCCTTAAAAAGCGTATAGTATACTGTGATTTTAATACAGGACTATTTCTTACACAAGATATCCTTCAAACATCAGTATACCAACGATTATAAATGTAACGAAAGCTCCTATAAACAATGACAATCCAATTAACATATCAAGTGTCTTCGTTTGTATATTAATGTATTCCTCAGCAATCCTTTCTGTATGAAGCTGTTTTATTAACCAGCTTTTAGTGCCATAAAAACACGACAACCAGATACTAAGAAGAAGTATACCTAATATAATATCATGTAATTCGAAGTTTAGTCTTGTAACTATGAACATTGATAATGAAATCAGAATAAAAACAACTCATTTGCAAAAAGAAACCAAGTTCCTTTTTCAAGGAGTTCCTTTCTACCTCTCGCAAAGTATACAGACAATGAATAATTATACATTAATATTTTTTTCATATTTTATTATTTACCAAACGTCTGATTTTCTTCCTACTGCTTTGTCTATCGTTCCCCCAATGTCGAAAAAATAATCGGCAATTCCATCTATACCTATTCCAGTAAGCACCGCTGGTGCTGCAATATGGTTGCAGCACCAGCCCCTACCAATATAGACAATATCAGACCTCAGGTTATCAATTACTATGATCACTATGATATACCCGGGTTGCCTTATATTTATTCGTCAGCTTATAGCAAAATGACAAAGGGAATGCTGACTGCAACTAAGATCAAAGTATTAGGAACCGCAAATCACTTTCTTTGGACGGTAAATTATTATGATGATGAAGGCCGGGTAATAAAACTTTCAGCCAGCACTATCTTTCAGGGACTGTCAATGCCACGAATTATGATGAGAATCCAATACTTATAATTTCGCAGGAGAGCCGACTGCCAGTACCAAGCTTCATTATACAGCGAGCGGAACAACTACGATAGCAAATCACTATGAATATGACCTACATGGCCCGGAAGTTGTCCACAATGGAAGAAATTAACAGAAAAGGTGATCGAAATCAAAGTGGAAAAACATTTTGATTAGATTCCATTGTATTCCTGTATTGATACAGACAAAGTTAGACAATTGAGATGACCACAATCTAATTCTGGATCTATCATAAATACACCGATGGCAACAAGGTAGACAACTACAAAAAGAAGATTCAAGATCATGTGACTATTTTAAGCCATCCAAGCGTGCAGCCATCACCTCTTTAACTTCACCATTTATCTTGATCTTTACCTTCTTCGGATGTGCAGAGGCAATCTTGTAAGTAATCACTTTGCCGTCCTTCCAAGTCAAATTTACCGTAAAATTCCCTCGCGCTTTCATACCATTTATTGATCCGGACGCTTTCCAGTTTTCGGGAATAGCAGGCAAAAACTCTATATATCCTTCATGGCTTTGCAACAACATTTCAGCTATACCAGCAGCGCCACCAAAATTACCGTCAATTTGAAAAGGCGGACCGGCTGAAAGCATATTCGGATAAATCCCACCACCTGCACCATAGTTGATATCTGTCCGGCTGGTAGGTTTTAGCAGTTCAGTCAGCAATTTATAAGCACGTTCCCCATCATGCAACCGTGCCCAGAATAACAATTTATAAGCTATAGACCAGCTAGGACCATCGTCACCACGTACCTCCAGCGTTTTCTTTGCCGCCGCCGCAAGTTCCGGTGTTTTAGCTGGAGTAATCAAAGAAGCAGGATACAGACCATATAAGTGTGAAATGTGGCGGTGCTGAAGTTCCGTCTCCTTATAATCCTTAATCCACTCCTGGATACGGCCATCTTTACTTACCACTCCTGCCGGCGGTACAGATTTGAGCTGCTCCTGCAGCTTTTTCCTAAATTCCGTATCAAGCTCTAATGTTTTTGATGCAGCTATAATATTCCCAAAAAGCTCTCTTACAATCTGGTTGTCAATAGTGGGTCCCATAGATATACTAGCTGTTTTCCCATTAGCAAGATAAAAGGTATTTTCGGGAGATACCGATGGAGAAGTTACCAGCCAGCCACTCTCGGGATCCTTAATTATAGCACTACTATAAAACTGTGCAGAACCCTTCAATATAGGATATATGCTTTTCAGATAATTTTTATCAGCGCTAAAGGCGTAGTGGTCCCATAAATTATTGCATAACCAACCCGAACCAGCATTAGCAGCGCCCCAGGATGCACTTTCTCCAGGCTCTGTAAACCCCCATATATTGGTAATAACGTGTGCAATCCAACCATCTGCATTGTAATAAGCTTTGGCAGTTCGTTCGCCTGGTTTAACCATATCCCTCACTAATTCTGCTAATGGCAGGTTTAACTCAGAAAGATTACTCACTTCTACTGGCCACTGGTTCATCTGGATATTAACGTCCAAATGATAGTCTCCATTCCATGGTGTATGGACCTCATTAGCCCACAATCCCTGTAAATTTGGAGGCAGCAATCCTACCCTGGTACTACTAATACTCAGGTATCGGCCCAATTGGTAAAATAATACTGGAAATGCGTTATCTGATTTTGGATCCTGATGGAAATTGACCAGACGCTGATCTGTAGGCACATTATCTTCTTTATTGCCGCCGATAGCTATATTAAGTCTGTTAAACAGTTTCTGATAATTACGGATATGGTTTTGTTTTTGAAGGGCATAACTTTTCTTTAAAGCACCATTTAAATCAATGTCTATTTTATTCTTAAAGTCTTTGCTCTTGAAATCCGTTCCTGCGGCAACATAAATAACCACACTAGTTGCGTTTGTAATTACAAGCCCCTCCTTATCAGTAGTCAGGGATCCATCTTTTACAACTGCTTTAACCCGGCTCTGGTATTGCATACCTTTTCCATCGATACCATTGTCCAGCTGCCCCCACATTTGCAATTCATGATCTGTCGTTTTTATTTCTGCCCTCTCTGGCCGGGATAAAGCTATCCTACAATTAAGCATGCCGGGCTTATCCGCAGTTAAACGGATAATACTCACGTCATCGTCAAAGCTGGTAAAGTATTCCCTGGTATAGGTAACATCTTTTAATTTATAGCTAGAACTCGCAATAGCATTGTTCAGACTAAGTTCCCTGTGGTAATTTCCAAAGAATGGGCGTTCGTTATCTTTAAGTTTATAGTCAAAATCAATCTGCAACTGCCCTAAAACTTGGTAACAGCCATAATTTATGCCTCCAGAGCCCTGACCTGTACAAATAAAATCACGGTTTACAAGGGCTTGGGCTTCGTCATTTTTTCCTTCCAAGATAAGCTTCCTAATTTGCGGAAGGCTTTTATTAGCAGCATAATTATTTGCATCCTGCGGAGCTCCAGACCATAAGGTGATGTCATTTAAAACAATTTTTTCCTGATTAACGCCCCCATCGGGCATCATTCCAAGCCTGCCGTTTCCCAGAGGGAGGGTCTCTTCCCATTTTTGTGCAGGTTGATTGTACCACAACCGTAAAGGGGTTCGCTGAGCATAACCTTTGAGGCCAAGGAAAAAAAATAATGCACCGGCAAATAATAGATACGATTTTTTCATAAGTATATGAATGATATTTGGTCAGAGATCAAAAGTAAATTTTTAACACTTATTAAAGATGGACTAATCTTTGAAATAGATGGATTATATAATGGTCTTACACCATATCAATCACGTAAGCAGGTGCTCCAGTTTTATTAATTGAGAAAAAATTTTATAATGTTAGTTATCAAATCAATCGCATGGTGCATTAATAGGAGCATTCTGGAATCGGTAATTAATTAAATTATAAAAACGATGAAAGAAGTAAGTATTTCATTTTAAAATTACTATTATGGGATATGAAATTTTTTTATTTATTATGGCATATACATTATGATCAGGCACTTTTAGGTGGTGAGGATGTTAAGCTAATAGGTATTTATACTTCAATAGAAAAAGGAGGAGGCTCAATCTTTTCTCTATCATCCGCCTATCTACCAACACTTTGTATAGCATCAACCACGCTGAATGAACAATCAACAATGCAGAAAGAAAGCTAAATCTACTTGAAATGACTGCTAGAGTTTTTAATCACTGACTGGTCTCACTTTGTAGACCCTTGTAAGTAGAAACACGAAGAGAGCTGTTAGTATAAGCGCAATAAAATTCACACCACCTATTATTCCATTAGCGTTCCAAAATTGAAAATAAATACAAAAATTAACTTTGATAAATATAATATCGAATCTAATTTTCCAGTAGTTTGCGGTAAAAGGTTGAGCTGGTAAAAGGCAAATAAAACAAGTTGCGTAGGTCTTTTAATTCCTTATTTATACACTGCTCCTTTGTAGCCGGAATAAAATTAAATTTGAATTATCTGCATCTACGCTATCCATGCGCATAAATTTCAATTCTTTAAGAAGATTGGTTGAACCTTGGTTGTCCTTATGTGTAAAAGCATCAATTGTTTTTAGTCCAAGTGTCTGATGTGCATACGCTATTACTTTCTTTGCCGCTTCTCTCATAATTCCTTTTCCCTGATAGTCAGCTAGAAGTTCATATCCAATTTCGCAATTTCCGAGTTCTTCTGAAACATTGAAAAGACAGATTGTGCCTATCAGTTTTTCCTCTCCTTTTTGTGCAATTCCCCAATAAGAAAGGCTATTATTTTTTATCCAATCAATAAATTGCAATGCATCTGCCACTGTTTCACTTGGCTGTCTGTCAAGATATTTATTGATCAGGCTGTCAGAACGAAGAAGAAATATTTCCTGAACATTGCTGTCAGATAATTGTCGGAGAATCAACCGCTCAGTTAACAATATAGGGAAGGTTTTCAATTTTTTATGTTCCATGATGTCATATCCTATTTGTATATAATTTCGTTTATTTCCTGACGGCTGATTGCTTTATATTTATAACGATAGATGTCTCTCTATCTTCCGATACATGGGTAGCATAAGCATACTCCTTTTAATAAATCAAGCCTTACTTAATCTAAACATTTAAATAACAATTTGGTTATATCATCAATCTAACCGGTGGCCCGGTTTTTAATCGTGTGGGGATATTGCCGACCATTATATATAAATGTATTTTTCATTTTTAAGGGCAAAAAATACGGCTTTTTGAGAATTCCGCCAAGCTTAAACCAGACACCCGTTCTACAATTGTGGCCAGCAATACATAATTAGAATTACTATACCTGTTCCTGCTTCCAGCTGTAAACAAATAGTTTATCCTTTCCAGATCCATAAAATCTGATCAGGTCATCATTGGTTGCTAGTATTGTGTGGTTCCAGCTATCTGGCATGTCTGCAATATATTCAGGTATCCCAATCAATCAATTTCGCGTCAATTCTTTTTGGTCAAACCCGCTATTTCCTGACAAATTCAATGCTTTCGATAGCCCTGTTTAAACCTTTCCAAACCATGGTTTTTCCATCCTTACTCATATTTATAGAATAATTCTCCCCTATCAGTGTAAGGTTCCAGAGATAGGCTTCCTCCATTTCTGTCGGATGAGATCCTACCGGAAATCTAAATTCGAAAAGAGCAAACGTTTGTGGACCAACACCATTGGTCAGCCACGTGGGGCTGGCCAACATTCTGAAACCTACAGGGTAGGACTTTGTTCTGAATTTTAGCACTCCTGTTACGTCATTACTTGTTAGATTAGCAGATTGGGAAGAATAATCTACCCTACTGATGTCCAAACTGGCCAACTTTAATAAGGTGGTATCTCTTTTAAAACCAAGTTCGCCTGCGGCACTTAGTACCGGCTTTACTTTTATTTTTTCCATGCTCCAGGTACCATAAAGTTTCGGACGAAGATCTTCCATTACCTTGATAGACTCTTTCGTATAGTCTATTTTATCGCTGCCTGCTTTTTCTACCTCTTCCAAAGCACCTTTATCCTTTTTACAACCTGATAAAATAAAGCAAAAAATAAAAACTAAACCAGTTACTCTTTTCATCTATTAAAATTTAAATTCTGTGAAAAAATGATTATTATCCTGCGAATAAAGCTATAAATAATAATTACTATTATGAATCTACATAGATAATATATTTTCTCTTTATCCTGTAGGCGCACTTGTATATTCTTAAGTTATGCTCATATCTGTCTTATCAATATATTTCCCAATAACAATTGTATTATTCTCAGCCCGTTTTCTTTTCAAACTCTTTTAGTGACGACTAACATAGACGATGCAGCTCTTAACCTGGTCCACAACTGGCAAACATGCTGTACTGGCAGTGAAAATTGTTAATTACATGAAGAGATATCTATGCGATTTTTATAGCTTTAGAAAAACAACACATGAGAACGCTTTTTCTAACACTTCTTTTAGGTTTAACACTAATAATCAACAGCGCTAAAGCACAGGATACATTAAAAATTAAACAAACTGCTCAACTTATGGTAAATGCATTTGCCAAACAGGATTATAATACATTGATAGACTACACCTATCCTAAGGTCATCGAATTGGGCGGCGGAAAAGAGAAAATGAAAACGATCATTGAAAATGCCATGAATGGTTTAAAAGACAAAGGCTTTACCTTTAAAAGCATCACATTAGGGCCAATCAGTAAAATTTATAAGGCAGGTACAGAATTACATTGTGCAATCACCCAATATTTAGCTCTAAACGTAACAGGGGGATACATTACTAGCACATCTCCACTTATGTGTATCAGTTCAGACCAGGGTAAGAGCTGGACATTTATCTCTGCAGGGGATTTAGACGAAGAGAAAATCAAAAAGCTCTTTCCTGATTATAATCATCAGCTTGTGTTAGAAAAAGACATTGCTCCGATATTTCACGCAGAATAAACAGGGATTTGCATGCTCACCCACGCCCGTAATTCGTTCCTATCAGAATCATCTAGTCAATTCCAAACAACTATTAGCGAATAAGCGAAATCAAATTATTCTAATGTTTATAAAAAAACAAAAATTCAAAGCGAACGTAACATTAATGATACTGAAAATAATTCCCTTATAAATCATGTATATTTAGGTAATAGTTAAAATTAACCTTACCACCCAATTAAATTGAAGAAATTGTTATTAACATCAGTGATGATGGTTGCTCTTGTTGTAACAACTTCGGCAAAGACTTACGCCTCCAATACTACATGCGACACCTCAGTGTCTGTTTCATCTGGAACTAATTATACTAATCAGCAATTGGCAGATATGTTAAATATGTACCAACTTGCAGATGTTGGTTTTGCGTCGGATCTGCCTGTTATTTTTAATTAATAATATCGCTAATTATCAAAGCAGTAAACCTGCTATGATAATTTTTTTCTAAACAGCTCAAGATGAATAAATCTATATCATTACTTATTTTAGTATTGCTTTTTGTAACCTTAAAATCGAGTTCTCAAAACAAGAAAAATGACTCCTTTACCAATTTTGCACAATACAAGCTTTCTTATAAGCCAGATAGCCTGCAGTCTAAAGTAATGACAGAGTACATGGTTTTAATGTTTAACCAAAAAATTTCGGGTTTCAGATCAACAGCAAGATATGTGCGGGACAGTATAATGGCTACTGCTGCTTTCAATAATAAAAGCATGCCCGAGAGGATGTCAATTATGCAGAGATACAATAGCAAAATTGAAGAATATATAATTACAGACCTTGAAAATAAAGAAATCACTTATACCACTGTAGCAAAATTGAGCACTTACGTTTATCCTCAATACACAGAGAAGATTACCCACACCTGGGTGATTACCAAAGAAACAAAAAAAATACAAGGCATCCTGTGTACACGTGCAGAAACTAATCGCTTTGGTCGTAGATGGATAGCGTGGTTTTCTAATGAACACCCTTTTCCATTCGGACCATATAAATTTTACGGTTTGCCAGGACTAATCCTTGAACTTTCGGACACTACGGGCAGTTATGTTTATGAACTACATAATCTTCGAAAACGTAATATAACTTATCCACGAAACCCTGATGATAACATCATTAAGGTTTCCAAGCTTAAATCCATTGAACTATATAATACTGGCAGATATACGCTTGCAATGTTTAAAGACGCTAAAATTGAAGGCAGGGGGCCTGAATATCCTAAAAAATTACAGGACATCCTGGATAAACAGCGGCGTAGTGAAAACAATCCTATTGAGTTAAAACCTTAAATATCTAGGTTTAACATGCTGAAATACATTATCATCTCTTGCCTTTTTCTTTGTTATCTTTCTGGTTACGGGCAAACAGTAATCAAAGGAACAGTGCACGAAAATAATGGCAGCATCTTACCCTTTGCTACAGTAACTGTAGAAAACCCATTAGATAGTGCTATCCTTGCTTATGCAATCAGTGATGCAAAAGGCAACTATGAAATAACAATCCAAACTGAATTATCAAGATTGTTAGTACGGTTTAAATATTTTAACTACGAACCCCAAATCGTAAATATCACTAATGTGAGTCAGACGCTACATTTTATTGCTACGGCTAGCGTTATCACTTTAAAAGAAGTAAATGTCACTATTCCGCCAATTGTTAAAAGCAAAGATACGCTAAGCTATAACCTAAACTCGTTTTCCAACCAGTATGATCGTACGTTAAGTGATGTGTTAAAAAAGATACCGGGCATTGATATCGGTAAAAGCGGACAAATATTATATCAGGGAAGGCCAATAAACAAATTCTATGTAGAAGGGAAAGATCTGATGGGTGGCAGCTACGGAATAATTACAAATACCCTGCCTAATGTGGACGTAAACAGTGTCGAGATCTTTAAAAACCATCAGCCTATTAAAATGTTAAAGGACAAAATTTACTCCCCGGATGCGGCAATCAATATCAGGCTGAAGAAAGATATCAGCCTGACAGGCAGAGGCGAACTGGCCGTAGGAACCACACCATTTTTATGGCAGGCAAAGATTACTCCAATGATATTTACTAAAAAATACCAGGCTTTACTTAGTTATAAAAGCAATAATATTGGTGAGGATATCAGCAATGAGCTGAACAATATAGGTGTCATAGGGGTATCGGAAGGCACATCTGTAGAAAACATTACTGGTAGCTGGATCAACATTGCCCAATCTCCCCTGCCAGCAATTGACCAGAAAAGATATCTTTTTAACAAAACCCATGTTGCCACTACGAACATACTTGCAGGTATTACCAAAAAGCTAGAATTGAGGGGTAATATCAATTATAATAACAATGAGGTGGAACGGGAAGGCACACAAAATACAGTGATAAAACGCTATGATGAAAATGGAAATTCTCTAAATGAAATCAACTTTAGCAGAAATAGCAGCACACAGCTGAAGAATGAACGACTGAATGCACAGTTTACGCTAACACAAAATACGGAAAGAAATTTTTTGAAGAATATTCTAACCTTGCAAACTGATCAAAAAACGGATAATGGAGATATTATTATAAATGGTTTACCGGCAAAACAACACCTTGTATCCCCAAGCCATTCTATACAAAATTCTTTCAGCACAATAATACCGTTAGATCAAAAGAAAGATAAGACAATAAATATTCAATCATTTTTAAACTACTTGAAAGATGACCAGCGCTATGCTGTCGGACCGCTCAGTTCTTTAAATTTCAAAGATCCAATTATTGGCAGATATACGGCATTAAATCAAAAGCTCTTTACCCAAAAATTTAACACTGCAAATTCTGTTTCTACTTCTTTTACAACGCATAGAGTGACTTTCACACCAAAATTAGGATTAGAGTTAACAGATAATAAGCTCATTAGCGGACTTACCGGAATTGATGAAGAGCCTGTGAAAAAAACGATTGGGGCAAATTATGAGAATAATATAAGTTACTTTTCGCTGAAGGGATCTGGTAGCTTCGAAATTAGCTATGTTAGTAATAAATTGAATATACAATCAGGTTTGCCAGTTAAATTAAACCATATCAATGTACATACAACAACAAATGATTTCTCCAGACAGCTAGATAAAACAACTTTTGAACCTAATTTGATGGTCGACTATAAATTCAGCCCAAACTGGAAGCTAACCTCTCTTGGCTCCATCAGTTACCAATTTGCTCCGATCGAGCAACTTTACCCTGGGTACATATTTAGTGAACTTGACTTTATTAATTATCAATCGGATGTGTCTCAACAATTGACAAGAAGTGTCGGGTCTACCCTCAACTATGAAAGCGCACTAACCAATACATTTATCAACTTAGGCTATACTTACTCCAGGCAGACAAATAATGTTATTTATAACACACAAATACTGGAAAATGGACAGCAAGTGATGGAGGCATTAAACATAGATAATCCATCTAATAGTCAGCAATACCAACTGGGTCTCGGTAAATTTTTCCCTGACCTTAAAACCAATATCGCAGTTTCCTATATTTTGACTAACACGCACAACAAAATCTATTTAGATAATAACCTGATGCGCATTCATACTATAGGGCAAAATTGGAGAATGAAAATAAACTATAATCAATTTAGCTGGATTGCTTTAGATTACATTCTTGGGATTTCAGCTAATCAAAGAAAAAATCTATCAGGAAACACACAAACAGAGAGTCTTACCCATCAGCTACAACTATTTATCACACCTATTGAAAACCATTCCTTGCTTATTTCTGGCGATTATTCTTCTTATAAATTTGTTGGTGAAAAGTTTTCAAATCCTTTCCTTGACATCGGCTATCAATATTCACTCGCAAAGAGGAAACTTGATTTTGAACTTAAATGCACAAATTTGCTCAATACCAGAACTTTCACCCAAGCGTATATAAATGATATTCAAACAAACCAGACCACTTTTAATATTCGCCCCTTGCAATTGCTACTAGCCGTGAAATTCAACCTTAGATAAGCGAAGAGGGCGGCAAAGCGCTGTAAAAATCAGCTTACCGTACTTTTTGCCGACAGCTGCAAAATATCGAAGACTATTAATCGGGAATCAATTAAACGCCTGTCTGAACTGAAGGGGTGATAACTGTGTTTTACTTTTAAATAGCTTACTAAATGATTGTGGGTAATCAAACCCGCGGGCGAAAGCAACTTCGCTTACTGATAAGCCGGTAGTCGATAACATTTCCTTTGCATGGTCAATCAGCTTATCATGGATATGTTCTTGCGTGCTTTTGCCAGTCAGGCTTTTAAGCAACCCGCTAAGGTAATTTGGTGAAACATGCAGGGCATCTGCAACCAGCACTACTGCCGGCAACCCTTTGTCAACAAGATCTTTACAGCGAAACCATTCCCTAAGAACAACTTCCAGCCGGGAAAGTATATCATGGTTGTTGATGCTCCGGGTAATAAATTGTCGCTGGTAGAAGCGCTCTGCATAAGCAAGCAACACTTCTAACTGACCGATAATAATTTGCTGCGTAAACTGATCAATGCTCCTGGTACATTCTGTCGCTATATTTTGCATAATACCATTCAGGGTAGCTTCTTCCTGCTCCGAAAGAAAAAGCGCCTCTTTAACAGCGTAATCAAAATATTAGTAATGCTTGATTCCCTTAGCCAGAAGTGTATTCCACAAAAAGTCAGGATGGAAGATAAGTAGCCATCCAGAATGTTCAGGCCTGCTATCCATCAGCTACTAAGATACCTGTTTTTGATACGCCAGCACAAAATCTTTAGCAAAACTGCTGATCTTTATCTTACCTAGCACCGGTCTGTTTTTGTAATAGTCTTCATCGCGATGCGCCCCCCAACTACTTAGGTTGACAACACGTCTTACATCTGCCTGCTCAATAGCAGTTGTGTAAATTTTGCCTAAAGTACTGAAATGTCCGATGGGTTCTAGCTTAGTATCCATGGAACTTATAGGTGGTACCATGGTGTAGACGGCATCAGCACCTGCAAATACATTACTTAAAAATGATACATCCTGTAAAGAACCAATAGCTGCCACAGCACCCATATCTTCGATAGCCGCCTGTTTATCCGCGTCCCGGCTGATCACAGTAATGTTGTGGCCTTTTTCAAGAAGTATTTTTGTTAGCGGCTTACTGATGTGCCCCAATGAACCTGTTATAATAATCTTCATTTCGTTGTTATTTAATATATAACAAAGATCTTGTTTCAAACAACCATTGGTTTAACCAAATCTATCCTTGTTGTATTAAAAACTACGATTATAGCACATGGAGTTGCAACAGCATACCCTATTTTCATGTCATTTTCTATTATCATAAATCGTTATCAAAAACAGGAAAAACAGTTTGATTACACTATGTCGGCATATTGATAATTTGGTCGTTTTTTTCATTGAGGACTGCTTCCAAAACACCTCTATTGTTTTCACCCCACTTCTCCAGGCTGATTATTAAAGGCAACAGACTAGTTCCTAAAGCAGTTAACCGATATTCAACTTTAGGAATCTTAGTATCGAAAGAAAACTTATCTACAAAGCCATGGTACACCAATTCGTTCAATTGCCTGGTCATCACCCGCCTGTCTACCGCCATTTTCTTCTGTAGTGCCCCAGGCCTTTTTACCTCCTCCGAAATATAATAGATCAGCATCAGTTTCCACTTTCCGTTCAAAAGCTCCTTAAATACGTGCAGGCCACAATCCATCCTGATAGGAATTTTCTTTTTGTACATCGCTTAGTCAATCAATTGTCAAAGCAAGTACGCACAAATTTGTGCGTACTTGCTGTAATGTAAGTAATGAAATAAGTTTGTCTCAAATTATAAATACAGACAATGATCAAATTTACATTTTTAGTACAGAAACTACCAGGCATGAGCCTTGAAGAATTTGTGGATTATCACAAAAATAAACATGCACCCCTGTTCTGTTCCATTCCGGAAGTAGAACTTTACGTTAGAAAGTATGTAGTTAACCACCCTATAGTAGCCGAAGGTTTTCCTAAGCCTTTATACGATGCTGTAGTAGAAATCTCGTTTGATTCGTTTGAGGATTTCAACACCTTCTTCACATCAGAAAATTATCTAACAAAGGTGCATCCCGATGAGCCTAAATTCTTTGATACTTCAAACTATATTGCAATGGCAACCAATGAAACAATCATCAAAGCTGGTGCATAATTAATAACCTTATCGATAACGCAATCTAACCCATTAGGTGGATGGCGTTATTGATTAAATGAATGTCTGAACTCCAAAGGCGAAACATTTGTCTTTGTCTTGAAAAATTTGCTAAACGATTGTGAATGTTCAAAGCCCAATTCATAAGCAATTTCTGAAACGGAAAGATTTGTAGTTGATAATTTTTCTTTAGCTTTTTCTATGATTACATTCTGAATGTACTGCTGTGTATTTAGCCCCGTCAATGAACGCAGCATGTCACTTAGATAGCGCGTAGACAGCTTTAATTCTGTACTGATATATTTAACTGATGGCAACCCGTTTTTCAGACAGTTATCTTCCTCGAAATACCTGTTTAAAAGGTTATCTAAAGAAGTTACGATATCGTGATTGATTGCTTTGCGCGTAATAAACTGCCTGTTGTAAAAACGGTTGCTATAATTCAATAACAATTCTATTTGCGACACCAAAACATCCTGGCTGAAATTGTCAATATTGTTGTGTAATTCATTGGCTATTGAAACAAATAAACTGGCAATAACTTCTTTTTCTTTTGCAGATAAAAATAAGGCTTCTGAAACATCGTACGAAAAAAACCCATACTGATTTATTGTGTTTCCTAATTGATAATTCCGTATAAAGTCTGAATGGAAATACAAAGCGATACCCTCATAGCTTGCTAAATCTTCTGGTGGATAAACGATTTGTTTTGGCTTCAAAAATGCCAATCCACCTTCTTCAAAATCGTAATAGGCCTGTCCGTATTTGATGTGACCTACAAATGTAGGCTTAAAGGAAATTTTATAAAAATCTAAACTTGTTTTTTGTCCTTTTGGAAACATGTCAATTGAAACATTTTGGTAATCAACCAATGCAACCAATGGATGCAATGGTGCAGGCAGCTCCAATATCCGAATAAGTTGTGATATACTTTTAATATGATTAATGTTAGATTGTCGTTGCATGTTTCTGTTTATAAATGTAAGCAATTGATTTGACGGAAATATACTTTCTTGTTCTGTGTAAAGCAATGTGTGCAAGCCGATAACTTGTCTTGCACACCTACTTTATTGTTGCTCACATTTGCCTTAAGATTTATCGATTTGTTTTTCTAAAACTTCGGGATAGCGCTCTCCCACAAGTGTAATTCCATTTACTGTTGTGTTGATCTTTGCAAGTTCATCGGTGGTTAATACTATATTTGTACTGCCAATATTTTCCTCTAAACGATGCAATTTTGTAGTCCCTGGTATCGGTGCTATCCAAGGCTTTTGAGCTAAGAGCCAGGCCAATGCTAATTGTCCGGTCGTAACATTCTTTTGTTCAGCAATTTCTGAAAGAGCACTCACTAAAACCAAATTGGCTTTGATATTTTCTTCGCTAAAACGAGGAATGATATTTCTGCGATCTACATCCGCTAACTTAGAATTTATTGTACCAGTGAGGAAGCCTTTTCCCAAAGGACTGAACGGAACGAAACCTATGCCTAACTCTTCCAATAAAGGTATGATCTCATTTTCAGGTTCACGCCAAAACAAGGAGTATTCGCTTTGTAATGCAGAAACAGGTTGAATCGCATGTGCCCTGCGAATAGTTGTTGCACTTGCTTCCGATAAACCGAAATATTTTACTTTGCCCTCCTGTATCAGGTCTTTTACTGTACCTGCAACATCTTCTATTGGAACATTGGGGTCAACTCTGTGCTGATAAAGCAAGTCGATGTAATCTGTTCTTAACCTTCTTAAAGATCCTTCTACTACTGCTCTGATCGTCTCGGGTCTACTGTCTAAGCCTGTTGTTGGTCTGGCATCTTTACAACCAAATTTTGTTGCAATAATAACCTCTTTTCTATAAGGCTGTAACCCTTCGCCAACTAGTTCTTCATTTGTATAAGGTCCGTAAGCTTCTGCAGTATCAAAAAATGAGATCCCCCTTTCAACTGCGCTGCGAAGTAGTGTGATGGCATCTTTCTGATCCAGACCTTTGCCATCTAAAAAGTTTAAACCCATACAGCCAAAACCTAATGCGGAAACCTCTAATCCGCCATTTCCTAATTTTCTCTTTTGCATAATCCTTTATTTAATTATTTCTAAAACTGAATAAATTTGAACTACAAAACTCTTGATTGTCACGCTATAAAAAGTAGTTGGATTGGTAATTGTTGTAGTTACATTTTCAAACGTTTTTTAAACACTATAAATTAGTCAGCTACCTTTATCAAGAAAAAAAGATTTTATCCTTGGTCTTTTTAGTTTGTTTATTTACCTTTTCCAAGTCCCTTACAATATATAATTGAGTAATAAGAGACGAAAACGGATTCATTATACTGGTTTCAATTTTATTATAAAATGGACTGGCAAACTAAAAATAGCTATAGCATGAAGAAAAGTTTATCCATCATTTATTTGGCATTTGTAGCATGCGTTACTGTGGCAATGCAATTAGGTTATAGAGCATTTTTATATAAGAAATATGGAAGTGACTCTATCTTGATCGGGTGTCTTCCCAACTTTATAACTGTGGTTTTGATCAGCCTGATTTTTAACCTTATAAAAATTAACAAAAAAGATACCACCCCATTAAAAATGAGCATAATGGGAACAGTTGCAATGGTATTTTACGAATTTATCCAGACATTTATCCAGGGACGGACCTTTGATTGGTTCGATATATTTGCATCATTGACAGGCGGGTTATTTGTTTACATCATTTTATCTATAATTCACCTAAGAAGTAAGTAATAATTTATTCGGCAGCACACTTGCGCTGCCCGAAAATCAAAAAAAACTTTTCTAGATCAGACTCATAATGCCAAAAGTCATTGTAAAATATCAGCTAGAAGCTAATGCACTGTAGATAACCTTGCCATATCGCTAAAGGGTCTTATACGCCTATAGCTTTACAGTTGGTCTTATACAGAAAAAACTTTACAGTTACTAGTAGTAATTATTGGGTTTAATAATTTCGCCTGCTTGTGCTTTTACTTTATTACTTGTTTATCTGACCATTTGACACATGAAACTGAGCCCGCTGTGATCCGAGCCATCCGTTATCATCAATCCCTTCAATTGAAATGATAAATTTACCGATCAGATCTGAACAAAAGAAGTAGGCGGTTGCCTCTCCGTTCTTACCAGTAATCAACCGGGGATTCCAAAGAAGTGTGTTTCGGTTATCGAAAATCTGCCGCTCTTCGGGAAATTTGTCGTAGTCTGGCTGGTAGAATTCCTTTATAGGTTTATATCCTTGAGTACGGGATAGATGGTACATTCGCATCAATTCTTCATCCGAGTATTGAGGATACTGATACCTCTCTCTTCTAACTTCATTTGCTGTAAAGGAGAATGGATGTTTTAAACCTGTTCTGTTTCCTACATAACGGGAATAAGATATACCCTCAACAGGTTTTGTCCCAGATCCGCAAGCCGGGCAATTCAATATTCCGCAGGCTCCTACATAATCAGAATTGATGTTTAACTTAGATAAACTATCCAGACTTCCTAGATATTTATCTCTTTTAATTGATTCGGATCGGCCTTTGATAACTACTTCATTTAATTTGATACCTCCTGACATCCTTTGCTGAACCTGTTTATCACCATCAGCTATCTCTGGCAGATCGATAGGGAAGATTGGGATTTTGTTTGGATGTTCATTATTAATCTTCTCGAATGAATTGGCTACTATGAGTTCATTGCTTTTTATTGACTGTTCATCGCCGATAAGCTTTAGGTACAATGTACCTCCTAACTTAAGGTCTGCTGGATTTAATAGTGTACTCCCTCTCATCATCTGTTTCAACGACTTCATTCCAGGCTTTTCCGGTGCAAATGCCATCATAAAAAATGGCTTATCTACCGCTTTCTTAAGATGCACCTGCTCTGAGCTTTTGATGATTGGCGCGCCTTGATTCGTTTTTTGCAAATTATCTATTGACCAGACATACCGTCGCCAACCTTGGGTGTTTAAAAGGAGGTCTAAATATTCGATCCGATCCTTGTTGTGCTCATCAAAATAATAAAGCGGGTTGTAAATGCGGCCCTTCAATTGCCGGTCTAGGTGAACAGAGCTTAGAATATCCGATGATCCTTGTCGTTTATCATATAAACCGTCATAAATACTTACACCTAAATTAGCAACGACTGGTTCTCCTTTATCGTTGACAACCTTCAATACAAGGAGAGATCTTTCCTTTCTACCCAAGACGGTTTTGGAGATCTTTGCATCAATGTGTAGTTTCTTATTAGGGTTGATGTAGACCAGCCTTTCAGCAATTGGCGTAAGATCACTATTTAGTAATGTCACCTCTGCGATACCCTGTGGCAATCGTTCAGTAGGAATAGTAAAAGACATACTGTCTCTATCCATATCTTTTTGGAGTACTCCACAGACCACGCCCCTGATCTGGATGGCAACAATGATTTTCTTTGATCCTGACCCAGGTGATTTGGACACTACAAATGTCAGTTTTTCCGGTTGCGACCTTTCCAAAGAAAGCACTAACCCATCATTTAAAATAGCGGGAAATTCGTAAACTTTATTGTTGCTGTCCAGCTTGACTGTATACTTCTTGCCAAACACCGGAGTAAGCCTGAATTTACCCATGCCATCATGAATGCTTTTGAAGCGAACTATCGTTTTCCCATCCTCCTGCACGGTACCGGTAACCGCAATGGGCTCCCCATTTATGTCTATTGCTTTAAAAGCCACATTTGTCGTTGTTTTATTGACCAAGTTGCCGCTTTCCGGAAACAAATTGAACTGTACAAAGCGCTGTACAATGGCCGGAATTGGTACATAAGAAGTTACTGTTTCATTGTTATAGAAAGTATTAAGTTTGACTTTATATGGCAAAGATCTGTCCTTTAAAGGTAACTGTATCTTGTATATTCCATTTGTTTCGTTTGCTTTAATGCTGAAGAGCAAGGTATCATTTCTTAAAACATCTGCTGTCACTGTCGCACCGTTTAGCACACCTTCCTGCTTGGATCGTGCCTCTACAACCAAAGTGACATTAGCAGGATCTTCTTGAAGTTGGCGAGCAGTTACCTGGAAGGATGGCACAATGCCGCTAACAATGCTTATCGGTTGAAATGATTTGAATTCTTCTTTGCCCGAATATAATGCATTTGACGAATATGCAGAAAGCATATAATCTCCCGGAATTAGGGAATCAGGAAGAAGTAAATGACCGCTTACAAAACCGTTCTCAATAGAAAATTTAGCATTTAGAGCTACCTGATACTTGCCTCTATCGATCAGTTGCACATACAAGGTGGAATCTTTTAAAGATGGGGTAAGGTATTGTGCATCTAAAAGGTAGGCCTTAAACCAAAGATCTTCTGCTGTTTCATATATTCCTTTACTGGTCTGCAAATAAATAGTGACACTAGGTAGACGCCCTGACAATGTTTCCAAACGGGAACCCAGTGGATGCTTATCTTGCTGTGCACTAACACGGGAATTAACTAAAAACAAGAGAATAAGTAATAATAGCTTTCGTACTATCATAAGTGGGATTTTAGCTTAATACAATTAATATACTACCTAACCCTTCATCCATTTTTTAATGAATCGGTCAGCTTCTGAAAAGCCATGCCATTTTTCGGGGATTGGAATTGGTAACCTTTTAATTGGTCATTTTCAAGCTCCATAATCAGGGGGTAAATGACATTATCAGTTGGTAGGTCGAAATAATTCTCATTGTAAATATAAATATTATTATGTTGCTTAAGTTTGACCTCTGTTTTCTGCTCTAATAATTTGAGAGATTCTGCCCGGGTCAACACAAAAAGAATGTCTTTATTCTGAATGTTTTGCTGCATAAAATATTCACCCTCCTGAATACAGCCTTTGCATCCTAGACCAGGTAATACAACAATATACTTCTTGTGTGTTCCAGGATCAAAATTTGCGATCTTCTTTTTAAGATAATTTTGCTCTATCTCCTGTGTTGTCTGGCTACATGAAAACAGCAATAACGCACATAGCATTATGAATGATATTTTCAGTGAATGTTTCATATGTTTTTCATTTTTTGAGGTGTAAAAATTCCAAATGTTAGGTATGCTTCGTCAAAGTATTTAGAGTCAATGAACTCTATATTCAATCCAAGGATGCCTTGAACCGCCTGAAACTCATAGAAAAGCTACCGCAGGACGAACGTTCGCACCTGTTCGCTACTATGGATGCGTTCTTTGCTAAGAACAAACTGCAGGCTCTGCTTAAATAACACCAAAAAAAACAAGTTGCACTGTTTTTTTCTTCCTTCGCACAAGCGAAGTCAAGATCAACAGAATGTTTTAAATGTTACACTGATATGCTTTGTTAAAATGACTCTACCCATTCAACAGTAACAATCGATCCACTAATAACATCAATGATATTATCAGTATTACATAGCATATAATGAATCAATCCCCGGTCATCAAATAGCCCTAAACTTTCTTGTTTAAACCAATTTAAAAACTCCGACGTGGTTGACGTTTGAAACTCACTGATAGAGAAATCTTCTCCCAGTGAATTTAATCTAGATGATTCATCAAAAACCCTATATCCTAATACCCCTTGAAATTTAACCTGTAATGTCTTTTCATCAGAGCCTAGGACTTTTAAAAAAACTGTTAAACTATTAATACCACTTCTTAATTCAAAAAAATATAAGTCATGAAATGGAATATCAGAGAGAGGCTTCCATGGTGTATAATCATTCATATTAATATCTAATTTTAATTTCCTTCTTCTCCGTTTGAGGGTTGTATATTTCTAAAGTGGGCCTTCTTTCAGAGCTACTGCTCCTTACCGTAATATTCTTGCCATCGGAAGTTTTTCCAGTTCTTCCTGTTGACCATTTACCGGTAAACGGTTTAGTTGTTCCAGTAACAGCTATATCATCAAAATCTTTATCTGCTTGTTCCATTCCTTCTCCGTCTGCATCAATTATTTCAGTACCTTCTTCACCCTTTACTTTTCCGCCTGTTGTACCTCTATTCTTATACTTAGCTTTTACATCATCAACTGTTTTTTTTGTATAAACAATAGGGCTTCGAGTAACATGATCACTAGATAGATCATTCATGTTGTTCGGCCACAGCAGAAGACCGACAAATATTAAAAATGGATTTGGCAAAGCGGGCGCACTTATCTTTGTTCCAGGCAAGGAAATCGGTCTTGATAACCGAAGCGCAATACTAGCTTTTCTTGTAGCCGTGATATTAACCTGTTGTAATTGGATTGGTTTCTTTTTTGGAGGATCTTCTTGCTGATCCTCAACCTCCATTCCATCAGGATCTGTAAACCTTATCGGATTATTAAGGCCATAGTTATAAGGCGATTTATCCTCATACATCTCAGCAAGCGGATCCACCACATTCCACTTCCCGATCACCGGATCATAGAACTTCGCCCCGTAATCTAACACCCTTATGTAACTTTTTTACAGTTCGCCGGATTCGCTGGCAGCAACTTTTCATCTTTATAAAGAACGTTCCTTTAGGGTAAAGTTAGTTTTTTGTTCGGGTTTTACAACAGGGGTAATTTCGTTCTTCGGGAAGTTTCTGCGGTAGGTAAGGTTGATCATTTGTAGCAGCAAAGATAGCCTCAGAAGGAAAAGCAGTAAAGGGACTTTCGCGGCATAAACGCTCTTAGCCTTTACCCTGCAACCCAATTTATTCCACGTTCCCTTGACAGCTCTCCCTTCTTCCGCTTCCAGGGGCTTAACAAATGATCACCCCAGACCTCTATTCTCGCCAGTGCATTGCAGGGAGCCTTGATGCAGCAAGTTTGTGTATTTGCTATACAAAAACTACTTTAACAGCCTGCCAGTTTTTTCAGCACCCTGCCGACTTCGGAGGCAGGATTTCCCATTAATGTAGACATTAATACATCTTTGCTAAACACCATTGTGTTTGTTCCGGGCGTTGGGTGGCGACCTCTTACTGATGGAAAGTGCTTTGGTTTTGTGGGGAGGAAAGAGCAGCTCTTTCTATCAGTAAGAGGTTCCAAAGGGGTTTGGGGAATGGAAGATTCCCCAACTATAACTGCGAAGCACCATGCTGCCGCAGGCTTTTGCTTAGGGAATTCCCTGCGGGATTCCTTTTTCGGCCTTGCTGATATTGTAAAGGCACCAGAGAATTCCCGGAAGATTCTCCCATAGCCCTTAGCGATAGCTTAAAGTCGAAAAGTAAGGCTCTGCCTAACTTCCGCTTGCTCTATTCATTTCAATGGGTGGTGTTTGTTTAAAGCTTCTTTTAGGTCTTTCAAGTTACTGGTCTGGTAACGTTCTGTAGAACTGACATACCGGTGGCCAGCCATATACTGAACCGTCCTTAAGTCTTTTTCTTTCAGCCATTCAGTAATCACGCTCTGGCGGATCTGTACGGCGTTCTTTACCTTAGGGTTGAGCTTTCTAAGGGCATGGTTTAAGTGCAACAGGCTGTTCTTTAGGTTTTCAATATCATTCCTGCCGGTAAACAAGCGCTCTGATCTGCTTTGAAGCTTACCCCTGATCACCAGCATATATTCATGCAGGTCCAGGATCTGGTGGGGCTGTAAAGCCAGCACCCTGCCATTGTTTTTGTTTACCGCTGGAACGTGTATTTTACCATCTCTTAGCTTTAAGTGTTCCGGCCGGAGGGTTTCCAGTTCTTCCCTTGTTAAGGACTAATAGACCAACAGCCCCAGCATTACTTTATTGCGGTGGGTACGTTCGTCTTTGATCTCATAGCTTTCATAAAGGTGTTCCAGTTCTGCTTTCTCTAACAGGTCGCCTGGAACAGTCCTGATACTTCCTTTCAGGCTGATCCCGGCAGCAGGGTTATGATTGATCTGATCTTCCTTTTGCAACCAGGTAAAGTAATATCTGATGGCCAGCAGCATCCGGTTTACCAGGTTAACGCTATTGTTCTCCTTTTTCTGATGGTCTGCATTATTAAGGATATCATTGTAACTGACTTGTACAAGGATCACATTTTCTATGGCCAGCCAGGCCAAAAAGTAACTCACATACTTCCGGTGCTGATAGATGGTATCGGGTTTCAAGCCCAGTTCTTTTAGATATTCTTCAAAGCTGTTCATTTACAATATGGGTATAGATCTGTGTACTTTCCAGGCTGCTATGGCGCAGGAACCGTTGGATCTGTTCCAGCTTCATCCCTGATTGCAAAAGGTGCGTAGCAATGCTATGGCGCAAGGTATGCGGGCCGATTGGCTTCTTTATCCCAGATGCCGACCGTAGTTTCTGCATCCGCTCAAAAGCAGTCTTTAACCTTTTTCCGTTTGCGTTCAGTAATAATGCCGGTTCCTTTTTGCCGCTGAGCAGGTAAGGCCTGGAGAAGTTCAGGTAGTATTCCAGATCCTTTTTATTGCTCCCGGTCAAAGGAACATACCTTGCTTTATAACCTTTGCCTTTGCGTACCAGCACCAATTCTTTTTCCAGCAGGATATCATTGGTGTTTAAGCTTAGGCCTTCGCTTTTTCTCAAACCACAACCGTAGTACAGGGTCAATAACGCCATGTCCCTTAGCCCCAGTACACTTTCTGTAGTCGCTTCATACAGCCTGGCAACTTCATTTTTGGTCAGGATGCTTTTGATATTGGTAGATTTGCCTTTGAGCTGCACTTTTACTGAAAAGCTTTCCTGGCCGCTCTCGGCAAGGTACCGGGCAAACTTGCGGATCACTTGAAGATGTTTGCGGATATAGTTTAAGCTCAATGTGCCTGGTTTGGTTTTACAGGACTGCTCACTTAAGACCTGCAGGTAATTTTCAAGGTGGCTTTCTGTGATGCCGGTAATACTGTTGCAGTCATTTTCTTCCAGGAAGATCAGGAACGCCTTTAGCATCACAGGCATGTCCCGCTGGCTGGTATGGTCGAAGTTCAGTATCCTTAACCATTCTCCAAAGCCTGCGTTTAAACGGATATAGAGCGGGTTTTTCATTTATTATTTTTTTTCTCTAACTGTACGCTTTTTACTTACCCTGGGTTACTGCCTCTTTCCTGCTGTCTTTCTGTACTTTAAGTAACCCATCAGGGCTTTGGGTTACTGTTGGGTTACGGGATACTGATCTGATATTTTCAAGGATGCTGCTGACCAGCATTTTGCTGCTCTGCTGAAAACTCTCTAGATCATTCCAGCTCTGCACCTTGTATTCAAAGCCTTTATAGCGGTTACCACGGGTGATCTTGATATAGCCCATCCTTTCCAACTCATATAAATAACGCCCGATGCTGCTGGGGGTCAGCCTAAAGGCCGAGCGAATCTCCTTGCTGTAAAAGCTTTCGGTATCTTTTTCTTTCAGGTAGCCTTTCAGCCGCTCAAAGAAGCTCCGGCAGGCATCATTCAGCTCGTCACTTTTCTTTAGCAGGGTAGTTTCCAGCAGTGTAAAGGCAGCTTCTACATCTTCCAGCGTACTTTCAATATACTGCTCCCGGTATCGGTATCCGTTTTTAACGTCCGCTGGTACTGATGGTAGTACGTGATCGTTTCGGTGAAGAGTAACAACAGTAGCATCGTTCTTCTGGGCTTAAAGACTTCTTCCGGCAATTGCAGGTAAGTGGCGTAAGGATTTTTAACGGTGATGGGTTTTAAGATGCGCTGAACGTTTTTGATCTGCTCTTTCAGCTTATGCTGTCCGGATTCATCAACCTGCCCCGCACTTAGCTTTCTTTGTACTCCATGATCTTTTTATCCTGCTCGATACTGTTATCCATATACAATAAGATACAGCGGTTCGCATTGTCTTCATACAATTGTTCCCTGGTGGTACATCCTGATACACAGACCGGCCCCTCCAGGTTCAGCGTCACAGTTTTGAGGTTCCCCTTATTGTCTTTCAGGGTCACAGTTTTACTGATCTTACGCTTGCTTTGCAGCTCACGTAAGGGATAAAGTACACTTTCGGCCCCGTCCAGATCTTCGATCAATAACAACTTGTGTTTCAATTCTTCTCTGCCGAAGTAATAAAAAGCATTGCTGGAAAGTGAGGTGATTTCCAGTTTATCCGCCTCGGGCATCAGTTCTGATACCTTTTCCTGCAGCCAGGTCTTACCGGTGCCGGAGGCACCCAGGCACATCAGGTGCAGCGGGGTATGCCGTTTGCGGCTCGTATAGGTCAGGTAAGCGATCAGGCTGTTGTTTTCTTCCCCGATCAGCCCGCTATCGGCAATGACCTGTTTGGTGCGCCCTTACAGGTTAGGGGATTTCAGGAAAGTAAGGGCTACTTTACGTTCGGATTCAGATAACGCTCTCTTCTCCGGTTGTTTCGGCTTCATGGATTCCAGACGCTCTCCACGGTAGTTTTCCAATGCGGTGACCAATCCGTTAATAGCCTGTGCCACTTCACTGCTGCTGATATCCAGCGTTTCGAATGCCTTTACGATCAGCTGCTCACTCTGCATACTGTTGTACAGGTCAAGGTTATGGCGGAACGCATTTGCGGGCTTACCGGTAACGATCAGCTTTAGCGTTACTTTCAGCCGGTCAAGGCCGGTTAGCTTAATGCCTCCCAGAACAGTTATGTGCAGTTTACCCTCCAGGTAAAGCAGCAGTTCAGGGTTTTCTGTGATCAGTTTGGCCTTTTTATCCGTCTAAACTATTTATTGCTATTTTCGATATAGCAACCCTAACCATTAATACCTATTTTAGCAACTACAAAATCAGCAATAACGCAACATATTGATTAAAATAGCTTTTATGGGTATTTTTGGAAGAAAACCAAACGTCATGAGCTTAGGCGATAACATTAAGAAGATCAGGGAACGCAAAGGATTGCTGCAAAAGCAATTGGCCGCTGAACTGAAAATTCCATATACTAGCTATAACAAGGTGGAGAACAACACACGTGATATTGCTATTGATGAACTGGAACGCTTTGCCGGGTACTTCGGCATGACCATTGACAAGGTGGTGCATTTCGACAATCAGCCTGTAGAGGTCACCATTCAGGACAAGCCCAATTTTGAACAGGTCAACCTGATCAACCAGCTCGATGAGGAAGACCGCACGGTGGTCTTTAAGATCATTGATACCATGCTCACCAAAAAGAAGTTCAAAGATTTTTTTAACAACAACATCGCTGCTTTATAGCAGCCTTACCTAAACATTATGGCAGAAACAAGTCATATCGGCAGAAAGATCAGCCGTATCCGTGAGATCAGGGGAATTAAACAAGATCACCTCGCTATTGAGCTAGGCATTAGCCAGCAGACGATTTCCAAGATCGAGCAAAGTGAAACAGTAGAAGAAGAACACTTGGCAAGATCGCAAAGGTTTTAGGGCTTACACCCCAGGCCATCAAGAACTTTAGTGAGGATGCCATTATCAACTACTTCCATGATCAGAGTTCTTTTACCTTCCAATGCACTTTTAACCCCCTGGACAAAGTAATGGAACTTTATGAACGTCTGTTACAAGCCGAAAGGGAAAAGAACGAACTTCTTAAAGGCAATAAGTAGCACGCTCGGCATAAAACAGGCAACAAGGCTGACCATCGTGGTAAAACCCTAAGTTGCACAGGGTTTCTTCCTTCGCCCCAAGCGAAGGCAAGCAAGTTTTTGTAGGTCAGACCTGCCGGAGGCGGGATGTACGTACAAAAACACAACTTGTAGATTACAAAACAAACGGATGAGGAATGACTTACTTGAAGAAATGATTTTGATAGAAATATACGAACTGCGACACATAAAACAGCAGTGTAAGAGAACACACAATAATAAATTCCAAATATCTTTTTGGAGGCCGGGCTATAAATCTAATGAAAATCCAAAATGATAGAACGTTTAAAAAGAAAAATATAATATCAAGATTTAATTCTGATTTAAAATGATCCGATGAAGATCCAAATCCAAGCAAATACCCTACAATTATGTATATAATTCTAAATAAGATTACTAATACAATATATATTAGTAATCTTAAGAAAATCGACTTCTTCATATTTTAGTTTTAAGTTAATGTACTGTTACCTTAATCCCTAGTTCGCTCATCCTCTTCACAAAATCATTAATTAATTGTGCAGAATTATTTTTATTATTTTGCCATGCACTTAAAAAAGCTCTTAAATCATTAACAAACGACCCATTTGCATGAGCAGCGAAAAAACCTTCTGGCATTTTTTCAGCGCTTGAAAAGTCTCCAAGTACACCATTCATGCCATTTTCAGAAAGCTTATCTCTGTCATGATGATGAGCATATGAATTTACTCCTTGTGGTGAAGTTATGTTTGATGCTCCATGTGGAGCCATATTGTAAACAAAATCTATTTCATTTACCGCATCTGAAAATTCATGCGCATTTTGCCTTATCATTTCTAGTAAAGCATCTGTATATCCTGCGCCAAAGGCTGCTCCTCTGCTATGCGTATATATTTGGATTTTCTCTGTTATTTTCCCTGTCTTAGGATCTCTCTCCAATTGAGAAAGTATTTTTTTAAAGTCAGCTTTACCTACATCATAACCCGCTCTTATTCGGCCTTCTTCTGCCTCTCCTTCACCGAGCCCGGCTCTCCTAACTTCTCTGGTGTTTCCCAGTTGATACAAATATCGATTGCCGTCAACAAACAAGGCCGTATGACCAGGATTAGGTATTCCTGAGCCAGCAATAGTTGATAGTAATTGAGCATCCCAGTATGTCCTGCTATTACGTTCGCTATCATTGTTAGTTTTTCCACCGATATATATTGGCAGTTCTCCATCCTTGTCAATAAAAGAAGAGGGGCTATTTAATGCATACACGTATGGCGATGACATTTCAAGAAGTTGAGCTTTGGGATCAATTACATTCCACCGCCTAATAACAGGGTCATAGAACCTTGCGCCGTAATCATACTGCCCTAACTCATCCTGTAACTCCTTACCATTGTAAAGATACTTATTTTCAGTAGATGATCCCTTTACTAATTTCCTTAATCCAAAGGCATAATAATCGTCACTCTGTAACACTTCTACTGAACCAGTCGGATTCTTATAAAATGTAATCCGGTTATTACCTAAATGATCACTCAAATTATACTCATAACTATAACTTGTTCCGTTCCTTCTGGCAATCCCTACTTCAGTTTGAATCAGCTGGATTGTATTACCAGAATACTGGATCCCATCAACATAATTAGTAGTATCGGTTCCGCTTATCTTTTTTAACTTATTGCCATTTGCATCGTAAATATAGGAAAGGTTGCCGGTAACTGTGGCAGGAAGGTTCAATACATTATAGGTAAAGACCTTGCCAGTCCTTCCATCCCTTGTAGCATTACCATTCCCGTCATACAGATAGCTCAATACTGTAGCAATACCTGTAGTAGAGTTTAACTGGTTACCTGTATATAAATATGTACGTACAGCTTCCTCTCCACGTTTCAAAGTAGAAATGTTACCCATCACATCATAAGAAATCGCTTCCTTCATAGTAGCATGGTTTGCATTCAATAAGCGATTTAACTTATCATAACTATAGGTAAACGTATTCCAGGCATCACTTTCTGTTTTCCATAACTGACCAGAGATATTTCCGTTAAATTGTGGAGTAGTACCATTCTGGTAGTTCAACTGCAAACTGAACTGATCGGAAGTACTTTTAGTCATCCAGCCCCTTTCATTGTAAGTATACTTTGTATTTTGCATACCATTACCCAGTGCTTTTAATTTCAGCTGTCCGATTTCGTTATAGCTGTTTTCGGCAAGCAATACCTCTGGATCAGTTGCAATTTGTTGATAGCTTTTCAGTTTTCTCCCAAGATGATCATATTCATAACGGTTAACAATTATCGTATTGCCATTTTTAATGTGATGATGAATTCGTGAAGTCGTTTTCAATAAGCCTTCAAAGTCATAAGTATTGTTCACTTCATCATAATTGCCAATTGCAATAGCGCCAGATTGATAGTGCTGTTTGTAAACTTTCATCACCCTTCCATCTTCGTCATAATAATTTACTGAAATTAGCCTGCTCGATGGTGTTCCTAATATTGATGTCAGGCTACCAGTGGGAAGTCCTTGAGTTTTTAAGCTACCACCGGTAAAACTATAATTGGATACGCCTGGAAAAGTATAGTCATCGTAATATTGTACCGTATAATAGGTAATTGTCCCTGTTTTTGGAAATGATAAATTACTATAACCCAGTACATCAGTAGTACGTTTTTCGCAGAAGCTGTTTCATACAACCGCATAAAAAGCATTAACGGTAGTTTCAATTGCAGTCCGGGCAACTGCACTTGTATACATCCCCGTCATTACATTTCTGCCTAAAGCATCATATTTGGTAAAGCCCATAGCCCGCCCCTACGCTGTACAGAATCCTGACTCAGCACAACTTGATCCATTTGGTTATATACGAGATAATCCCAGCCTTTTCCTGGAATTTTTTTCTCGATCAGGCGCTGATCAGCATCATATCGATATTGGTAACAGAAAAGATTTAAATTAGTAGCACTGAGAGTTGCCAAATCTCCTTTGGCAGCAGGAGGCAATACAAAACGCGTTATCTCCCCCCTGATTGGTATTATTGGATTGCCTGCTGCGGGCAGCATATGCAGCATGGAATATGTAAATTTTAAATATTATAAAGTAAATGTCGGAGAATTACTATTCCAAAACCTATTCCAAAAATTGGAGTAAAAAAGATTACTATGAATGAGAGGCTAAATATAAAATTACTAAAACTATACTTGTTTTTATATCTTCCAATGACCGATTCATAACTCAATATGTACCTCTTCTTTACTAACAAGAAAATTAAAAAAATTAATGCGATTACAAATACAGCAAAAAAGAGTTTATTATATTCAAATATATCACTACTAATCAACCACATATAAAGGATTGAAAATACAAAAATAAAATAATTAAAAATATTAATGCACACCAAATTAATACATCTACTCTTGATATCATCATTTGGTTTATTTACTAGGATCAAAAATCCATTTGTAACAAAAGTTATAAAATCTATTATCATTCAGCTCAGTTTTCTATTCGTCAAATATATTTTGTTCAATTGATCTACCATTATACAGCCGGGATCCAAGCTCTACAACACCATAGCCAAAGCAATACCCCCACTGGTCCTTAGATTATAGCTGCAGCAGTAAATATAGCGCTACCAGTCCAAAAACCAGCATTGTCCCCGGTAGTCAATTTTTGACTTGGATCTAGTTGCTCGAATTGGTATTTACATACCAAATATTATAATTTGGACGGTAGTAGCTATACAACAGTTGAATATCTTTATACAACCTGTGATCTAGACAGCGAGCCTGGAGAAGGTGTTGGTGGTGGTGGAGAAACCCCTATTGAGGATCCGCAGCCACCAGAAAAGCCAAATGACTTAGAAGTCACTGTAGATCAAGAACTAAGTAAAACTGATTACCTTAATGATGAAGATGATGCACATGTACCAATTCCTGGCGGAGATATAGAGGTTGATGGGGATGGAAATCCATTACCACCACAACCATACTATAGTCAATTAAATTATACTTATCATGTTTCTATTACTTATAAACTAATGACTAGGGAAGTTATCGGTGCATACACACATCCAATGACTGTTGAGCCAGCCAGTGAGCAGTACGATCACCCACAGTGGGGGCCAGTATTGCGTAATGTAACGCCATTTAATTCGCTTCATAGTTGTTCTTATAGTGGTGCCACTGTAAATGCATGGTGGACTGGCTTGGTAAACATAAGATACACTTACATTGCATTAGGTAGCAGCAGAACTACACAGCGCAATGCAGATGCTCGAGGTTCATTTACTGTACAATAAAAAACACTTAATTTAATAAAAAAGAATTTAATAATATTACATAATAACTAAAACAACATGCTACTTACACAGGATGACTTAACAAGCAATATAGCTCACAAGATTCAGTTAAAGCAATCAGAGATGTTAACGGCAATAAATTATTCTATGATTAATTTATTTTGGGAGATTGGTGACATCTTAAATGCTAATGTAAGTCAGAATGGCTTACCAGAAGAAAGTCAAATTTTGCTTAAGAAAATATCAGGGACCTTAAGTGTTAAGTTCAGTGAATATTTTAGCTACGAGGATTTGATCTCAATGAAGCAGTTTAACATAAAATGTTCTGCGACAGTCCTGGTGCAGATCTCATCGTACATAAGCTGGGAATACATTCCTATTTTTTTTCCTCTTGAAAGTGACAAAGCATGGATTTTTTATGCGAAGCTTATCCATGAAGAATCACTTGCTCCAGAACAGTTAAAAAAAAGAATCGCTGAAAAGCTTTTTGAAAAGATAGGATTAACGTTAATAGACATTAATAATCCTTTTATTGAATTGCTCATTTCCAGACCTCCTAGGATTTACAGGAAAGTATTTCATAATGAAGACTTAGATAAACTGCAAACTTTGCTTGAACCACAAGCAGATAAAATTAATCTATTAAGGGAAGAGATATCCAGCGAAACCCAAAAAATAATTTTAACATTAAATAGCAAAGTGCTTGATTTCCAATTTAGATGTAATAATCACGCAAATATACGTTTCAATTTTTTTCATTGGGACATTGGAACTGAAATAATACGACTATTTGATACTTTTCAGTTTACAAATGAGCAAGAAATGATTAACAAGTTAAGTATACAAATGGAAGGACAATTTGGCAGGCTTTTCAATCTTGATCAAATTAGAGACTGTATAAAATTTGCCAAACGGTTTGCGCCCGATGAACAAGGAAAAATAATAGAATTATCTGAAGCCGTTCAATGGGAACATATAAGAGCGTTATTAATTATTGATGATCGCGATACCCTATTTTATTATTGCCACGAAACGCTAAAAAACGGATGGAACCCAATTGAATTAAAAAAAAACATTAATAATAATTATCATCAATCCCACATTTCAGTGCAGCATAATAGGGAAAGCAGCAACATACAAAAAACATCAACCGAAATAAAATCAGCAAGTAGAAAGCAAAAAATCCTAATCACATATACAGCGATCGAAGAACATCAATATTCAGAATATGATATTAACAGAAATATTTTCAAAAATCCAGATCTGATATTTTTTATTAAATCTTCATTGAGCTAGTATTGAAAATCATACACCGTGCCTCACTAAAAGTTAGGCCACAATTCGAACCGTATTATCAACTTAGAATAAAAATCTGTCTATTAATAACCGGATAGTTGCATCAAGATTGGCGAAGAAACATGCCTGATTGCCAAAAAGCCTGCATTCTTAATTTACGTTCCCGGCAACTTGCCATAACCATAGGAAGGAATAAAAATAACCTTTGGAAATATATAGATACGTCTTAGATATATGCTTTGTCCTGTTTGGATATTAAGGTTCGAATAGTGCCAGTTGTTTCGGTCTGTTAGTGCCAGCGATTACGGCTTAAATGATGCCACTTTAGTGGTTTAATTTCTATCCATTTATCCGTTTTTACGGTTCGAATTGTGCCACTTTAAGGATCAGGAAAGAATTATCTTATCGCTTTTAAATACAGTGATATGGCCAACAAACTTGATCCGATAGACTTAAAACAACTACTCACATTAAATCTAGAGGGCTACAGTAACCGTAAAATAGGTTCTGTTCTCGGTATTTCCCGTAATACTGTCAATACTTATATGCTGCTATTTGCCGGTAGCGACTATCCATTTCAGCAGCTTCTGGAGTTTGATACGGTTGCTTTATCTGAGCTATTCTCATCCCATACCACACTCGATCCGGTACGTCATAATGAACTTATGCTCTATTTTGAAGGGAGCAACAAGGCGAGGAACCACTCGGATTTCACCTTTCTGTATCATTACCAGCAATATGTTGAGCTGCAGCAGAACCGTATAATTATACACAGTTCCTTGAGCATTTCCGCCGTAAGTACCCTAAGGAAAAAGGCTCAATGAAACTTCAGCACATTGCTGGCGAAGAAATGTTCCTAGACTTTGCCGGGTACTTCGGCATGACCATTGACTAGGTGGTGTATTTCGACAATCAGCCTGTAGAGGTCACTTGTCCATCTGCCTATCACCGGATCATATAACCTGGCCCCGTAATCGTATTGCTTACCAACGCCAACTTTACCATTAGAATAAATAATATTACTAACATTACTAACCCACTTTGACTTGGATATAGTTACGAAATACAGAAAAATGAGAGCGGTTAAAGAGATCCTTTTCATATCTACTTGTGTTTGGATTCTAGTTCTTTAAGCCTTTTATTCTGATCAATTAATAGGAGCGTCAATTCCTCAATCTTTTTTAAAAGTTTAGCATTCATCTGCCCTAAATCCAGACCATTATTTTCGATATCTAAAGCAGTAGGAATCTCAGGCAAATGTTTATTCTTTATAAGAAAAACCTCTATCTCTTCCAGGGATTTAGCTTTGTAAGTGTCTTTAAAAACATAATCCGGCCAGTTATCAGCTTCAACTTTAACTTCCCTGGCTCTGATTTTTCCGTTCACAGCAAGCTTATAACCTTTAGTATCTAAAGTACCGATACCAACAGTTCTTGCACTCGTAACAACTAATCTATCTTGCCCTTCCGTACCAAGTGATATAAAACCACCTCCAGATGAATTAGGATCGGAAACGCCAATTTCTACAAAAGCCTTATCACCGTTCGTAAAACTATTATCAACAGCAATTTGCATCCGATAAGCGGTACCCTGCCAATACGAACCGGCAACCCTACGATAAGGAGAAATTAGTAATCTATCAATATTCCCGGTATTTGTGTGCTGAAATTCGAAAGGATAAAGATAAGAACCTGCAGTATTTCCCAAAACCGAATAAGTGCCAGCTATAAAGTTTGTGGCAATATTATGCCCCGTTCACTGATGAAAGTAATGGAGAAGATACGGTCAGTGTTGCTGGAATAATAGTGGTACTTACCCTACTTTACCTGCTGAATAAAGAAGATTATTGCCATTAGTTACCCATTGTGCTTTAGCACAAGTTACAGCGCAGATAAATAAAAGAGAGGTTAATAGTATATTTTTCATAAGATTTAAAAGGTGAAAATTGAGAGCCCATTAATATTCACTAAAAATAAAAACATTTCCTTATAATTAATTGAAAATTTTATTTATTTATTTATTTATTAGATAGGGGGTCAATAGTTATATTTAAATTTAAAACCAATATTTATAATTTATAAAATAAATCTAGTAGGTTTCTAGAAATCATATATCACTTCTTAAAGGCAAACCAAGTCGCGCAGGTTTGCTAATCCCTTACCGTCCACTGGCGGTAGGGCAAGTAGGTTTTTGGTGCCACAAAAACACAACTCAGCATAAAAAACAAACGTATTGACAGATATACGGATAGTTGTATATACAGATATACCGGCAACTCTTAAGGCACAAAAAAGCCCGGCGCAATGTGCCGGGCTCTGTTATACTGACAAGATTAGTGAATTAACAAATCTGAATTTGCGTGGTATGAATTTATTTTGATTTCTGATCCATTTAGCTTTCTAAAGCCAATGATCTCATCAATTATACCCTTATCATATGTTACCTTTAATTTGTAGTTATAAAAGATTTGATTGTTATCGCCTGTCACGCATCGGATATAGTGGTCATCTATAGTATAGCTTTTATAATTACCTACCTTATTATTGATAAATTGCGCCATTTTACTTATCCCATTATTTCCAGCTAATTGCTTTAAGCTATCACCAACCATGCTATCTACGGCTTCGAAATTCTTATCAGCAATTTTCTTATAAAATTTATTTAAGAAAATCTTGCCCTCCTTGTTATCTGATTCTCGATTTATGTAGACGTTATTCGATGTGCAAGAATATATTAAAATAGGTATTATAAGTAAGATCAATTTTTTCATTATTACTTTTTACTTAGAGAAAATCACTTCTCCTGTTTTAAAATTAATTAGCTTATAAATCATTGAGTCTTTCTCCTTTACGAAAGAATCACCCACATTCATTCTTTCGTTAAATCTCCAACTTGTAGACAAACCATAAGACTTACTATTGACAGTAACTGTGGGTGTTTTTTTTTCATTATAATCGATCTTCTCTATTATCCCATTAAATTGATAATTTTTCTCCTTTATATCAGATATTATAGACAAAACCTTCAAAGTGAAAAGGAATAAAAATCCAATAATTAAATATTTTATTAGTTTGTTTTTTTCCATCATTCTATAATTATTTTATTGGCCAAGTATAGCTTACCCCGCCAGATCCTCCTATTCCCCAGCCGGTGCCTATACTTGTACCTAACCAAGAAGCTCGTTTCAAAGTAGTATCAATAGAGCCCCATGCACCAATATTCACAGGTCCTAATGCGCCATTTATATCGGCACCCCAACCAATCAATGAATTAAAGGTAGCATCTTGGCCTCGGCCTTGATAATTTCCAGAAACCAATGAAACTCCAACTCCTGCTTCTTCACCCACACGCAGGGAAAGACTTTGACTCATATGAAAACCCGCATCCTTACCACGTGTTAAAAGATCAAAATTGTAACTATATCCTGCACCAACTGTAGGAACCAGGGTCGCAGATAAATGTATTCCTACCACATTAGGCACAATTGCTCTGGCAATATCGCTATTCCAAATATTACTCCAAACGCTTTCACCCCCCTGATTGACAACTGATCCTCCAACATTTTTTCCATAATGACTATTTTCAATGGATGTAAACTCTCCACTTAAACCATTATTTAGTTGTTAGTTAAGATATTAATAGCTTTCTCTAGTAATTCGTCCTTTCTATCTATTATTCCTTTAATTGTTGGTTTTACAATAAAATCGATTTTCACTCCGGTACCCTGAGTTGGCGAATTATCCGGGTAAAATATACCTCTACTTGATATCCTGGTGGAAATTCCACCAGGAAGGACAATAGTGGTTACCTCGCCATCCGCACCTGCTGTCTGGCTTCCAATTACACTAACGTTTGATGAACTCTGTAGTGCCATGGTCGTGAATTCTCCTTGGCTCTGTGTGTCGGAGTTGACAATCACAACCACCTTCCCATTATATAAATCGCCATTCTTTGCAGGTGCATTATATGCTGAATCAGCGATGACGAAAGTGCCTGGATTTGAATAGTCTACCAATGAAATCTTTACAAACAGACTTTTGGCAGATTTAAAATAGTTTGCAAAAGTGTAAGCCATCAAGTCAGATGGGTACTCTCTTATGTCGACGATTATTCCACGGGTTTTTCCAAACATTTTTTTCATCTGTGGCAACTCCGAATTCAGATATTTACCTGCATTAACGTAGCCAATCTGATCGTTAATTAAATAATATGCCCCTTTTTCTTTTTGTCCTGGCGCTCTGTAAGTCGATTTTCCCTTAAGCGTTGTGACGTTTAATTTGATTAGCTTTCCGTTTCGTTTAACCACAAACTGCATTTCGTCATTATTGCTTCTCATCAGATAGTCCCATGGCAAATCTCTTAATTGAGTTTCATAATTGGATGCGGGCGTGATGGGCAGATATCTTTTAACGAGTTTCTCGATGCTTTCTCCGTTAATAGAGACAATAATGTCTCCTATTTTAACCCTTTCTTGAATACCTAAACTATCGGTACGGTATCCGCTTACGATCAACTTGTCTTCGACAAAATCGGCTCTAAAAGGGACGCGATATTTACCCTTGATTGATTCTAATGTTGGATAATTGTTGAAGATGTTTGCATGAGTGTCTTTAATTGTCGCTATAAGTCTTAATGTTACAAGTGTATAGTGCTCGGCATTCTCAGCAGCTATAAATTGCGGAATGAAATCTTTCAGAACTTGGTTCCAGTCGTATTCGGTAATGTTTCTGTAAGGCGAATAATAATTTATGATTGACCAATATCGAAACAATGCGAGTAGCCTGTATCCGGCGTCGGGAAATACCATCTCATCATAACTTTTTTCATTGACAAATTGGGGGTAACCGAGGCTTGGGTCTTTTTTAACCCAATAATTTTCTTTACTGTCCCTGCTTTGTTGGATGTTCCTAAGTTTGTTTGTTAAGCTCTTTGATAGTAGTTTCCCTGTAAACAGATCTCCATAATCTGGAGCCATCAACACTTTTGAAGAGGAAGGCACTTTACAGTCATCACACTTCCTCACCTTTGGTCGGGAGTCTAAATAGGCCTCTAAAGAATTACTAAGTTCGATAACATTCTTGCATTTAAATGTGTTATTTAACATTTTAAATAGCTCGGAGTCCCAGTTCACATCCCCGCTACCAGCATACGCGTTGTGATACTTTAAAAATCCCCACATCTGCCCAACTATGGCCAAATTGGCGATATTTTTTGCATCTGTCTTTACATTATTTATTCTGGATCCATTCCTATAAGAAGTATCTACCTGAGCTTTTTTTTGTGGAATTCGTCTCAAGCCACTTAGGGGTTTTCCATCTTTATAAAGCTGGAAATTATCGAACCAGACTTTGCCTACCCCATCTAGAATGCCTCCATAAGCTATCCTCCTTAATTTTTTGGAGTAGGTGAGTTTGATACTATACTCTGCCCAATCATACGTGCCTGCATTCTTTTTATCAACCAATATCGGGAGGGTATCAAGTCCATCAACTTTTAACCATATTCCGGCGTACCCGTTTTGAACTTCGTCCATTTTCATATAGCCCCTCAATTCAATCGTACCTCCTTCTCTGCTTATAGTATCATTTTCACTAAATGTAAAATAATTTCCGACTTCTTGTGGGGTATTATAATCAATGGAATTCTCGATTGATAAGCTGTATTTTCCTTCATATTTGATACCTGAATCTAATTTGATGTTCTTGTAATTAGGTGCCTGAAACCACCATCCGCTAGGAAGTGAAATGGTCTGATCTACAGATTCAAATCCGCTGTTGGTATCCGGCGACTCATTCCAACCGGACATAAAAATTAGAAAAACAAGTAAAATATAATTTGGCATATTTTTATATTTGCTTGGATTGAAATATTCTCTAAGAGTTGAACATAACAAATTAAATTTAACAACAAGATCTTTTTTTAGTTATTCAATCCTATTTAGCTATCATTTTAATTATTCCCCGCTTTTCACTAATTTAGCTGTGTAACCCTCCCTTTTTTCAAACTGGTTTAGGAGACGAGAATTCAAATCTATATAATATTTTTCATCCCTCAGCATGCAGTCATCTCCTGCGGAGATGACTGCATGCTGAGGGTCCATTCTGCTCTATATTCCAGTGGAGTTTTACCCCCTAATGTTTCATATGGTCTTCTGGAATTGTAATCTGTTACCCATTATTCTGCTAGTATCTGTACCTGCATTACATCTTCAAATAAGGAGGCATCCAGAATACTTTCTCTAAAGCTTCGGTTGAAACGTTCTATGTATCTATTTTGCATGGGTCTGCTAGGCTGGGTATATTGAATCTTGATACTGTTGCCCTCGCACCAGGTGTTAATTCTTTACTTATGAATTCTGGCCCATTATCTACCCGGATACATTTTGGCTTCCCGTGTTCATAAATAATTTGGTCCATTAACGCCGTAACTCTAACTGCAGGCATAGAATGTGCGACTTCAATAGCAATGGCTTCCCGGTTAAAATCGTCAATTACATTCAGTGTCTTGAATTTTCTTTGGTTGATCAGTACATCACTCATAAAATCAACAGACCACATCTCCCGTGAAGCCGATGGTTGCGTAAGGGGATTTTTTACCCTTTGTGGCACAGGTCGGCGTGTCTTTCTTCTTTGATTTAGCCCCAATAGTAAATATACACGCCGCACCCGTTTGCGATTCCACTTAAAACCTTGTGTGCGGATTCGTCCATAATAAAGATCCTGCCCTTCAGTAGGATACATGACCACTAATTCCTGCAGTTTAGTGATCGTTTCTGAATCATCTTTTATCTTTTTATAATAATACATGGATTTCGGAAGTGATACTACACGGCAAGCACTGCTAATACTAATCTGGTGGCCCACCACCACATAGGTAACCATGTCTTTACGCTGGCAGGGCTTTAAAACTTTTTTGAAAGTACGTCTTTCAGTATCTTATTGTCCAGAGCCAATTCAGTATACATAAGTTTGGGTCTGCGGTTTTCTTCTTACAGTTCTTTTAAACAGCGAAGCTCCTGGTTGTCCATCCCTGAATACTTTTTCTTCCAATTCTAAAAGGTCGCCTGATGTACGCCAAGAGCACGGCAGATATCCGCCACTTTTTTTCCTGACTCCTGTTCCTTAATTGCTGCCACGATCTGGCTTTCACTGATTATTGACTTTTTCATCTTACTGTTTTAAAGTTACGAATTTTCGCCTTTCAAAACAGTCCGATTTTTTGGGAGGGTCACACTCAACAGTTCTCCCCATATCCGTGGACTAAATAGAGAGCTATACAGCCCTAATAGTTTATGGAAGAACGCGAACTATTCATCGTAAGGATTGTGAAGTGGGTTGGTTGTGTTGCATAGTTTGTGAAGGGGTTTCCTTTAATATAAAGATAAAGGTTTGTTCAGGACGAGACAGCTTACAACAATCCACATCCCTAATAGGCCACGGCAATTAACACTACCCTTAATTACAAGGTTGTAATACCGGGCCATACAGGAAAAAGTTTATTTTAGAGGTTTTATTAAATAAAGTTGCTAGGAAACTTTATTTAATAAAATAATTTCCACTCCTTTACATCTGGTTTAACTAATTAGTTTTATTGGCTCATGTCATGAAGGAAAAAATACTCCAGAAAGCGCTTGAACAATTTCTGCAATTCGGGACTCGGGAAATTTCGAACGTGAAGCTAGTGGAAATGCTTGGCGTATCGACGAAGACTCTCTATAAGTATTTTAAAAATAAGGAAGAGTTGTTGGAACAGGTACTCTATCTGTACCATGATCAACAGTACCGGTATCTGGATAGCTTGTCACATGATAAAAACGGTGCGTGTTGCTTCTTTGATATATGGCACTATGCCTTAGCAACCGAGTATCACGTCAATCATAAATTTTTTGAGGATTTGCATCATTATTATCCTGAACTGGCAAAAAAAGTAGAGACTGCAATTGATGAAAAATTTAGGGAGAAATTTTTGCAAATCATTCAAAATGGAATTAATGATGGCTCGTTTCAAAATGATATCATCCCGATGGTTGTTTTAGATACCGTTTTTTTAATGCACGCCAGTATAGTAAGAACAGAGAAGTTCAAGGAATACCACTTGTCTTCGTTTGAGATTTTTTTAAACACCATTGTCATATACATTAAGGGATTATGCTCGGAAGAAGGTTTGAGCCTTCTTCAAGAACATATCACTTCATTGGCTCAGTCCGTAAAATTGAATAAAAGCGTATATCATCTTACCTATAGGAATTAGAAAACACTAACATGCAAATCAAAAAACTTCGCCTAAATTTCAGTTTGCCCGCTAAATTCACTGCTGGTCTATTTATTCTACTTGCTTTTAGATATTCGCCTGTACAGGCTCAAAATAATTTAGTGAGACAAAGAGATGAGTTGGTGAAAAAGTATAAGACAACGGACACGCTATTTAAGCATCCTTATGTGGATATTGATGAATGGCGGGACAAGCCGGTAAGGCACCGGTATATTCATGGAGGCTTTGAAGGTAGCAGTTCAAAGTTTTCGTTCTATTTCCCAAAAAAAGACAAGTACCAGGGGCACTTTTTTCAATACATTACTCCTTTTCCAGATAGCGAAAATGGATCGCAGGGAAGAGCGGGCGAGGAAGATAAAATAGGATTTTCTCTTATTCACGGAGCTTATTTTGTTGAAACCAATGAGGGTGGCAATTTCAGCTTCAGCGATCCTTCTAAATCAGACCCAACATTGGCCGCCTATCGGGTAAATGCGGCTTCAGCCGAATTCTCACGGGTGATCGCTAAGGAGATTTATGGTGGCAAACGCCCCTATGGATATGCCTTTGGCGGAAGCGGTGGCGCGTATCGCACCGTTGGGGGCTTTGAAAGCACAAGTGGTGTCTGGGACGGCATCGTTCCTTATGTGTTGGGGTCGGACCAGGCTATCCCTAATGTATTTACCGCACGCATGTTTGCCATGAGTGTTTTAAAAGATAAGTTTGCACAAATCGTTGATGCGCTGGAACCGGGCGGAAGCGGTGACATTTATGCTGGCCTAAATCAGCAAGAAAGATCAGTGCTCCAGGAAGCTACTAAAATGGGGTTTCCCATAAAAAGCTGGTTTGGTTATCGAACAATGGGCACGCAGGGCTTTTCGGTTTTATACCAATCTATTGTTGGTATAGATCCTAAATATTTTGAACATGACTTTTGGAACCTGCCAGGCTACCTTGGACACGACTCACCAGAGTTATTTCCAAAGGGGCGAATTCAGCAGGGCAGTGTTATCAAGGCGCTCATCTACAGTGACCAGGCCGCCACTTTGGGGCTTAGAAAACCGGTATCTGCAGAAGATCGTGGAACAGCTGGGGCTGCTTCCAAGAATATCGGCGGTGTTGGAGATAGGATGCCGGTTGCATTTCAGTTGCAGGAAAAACTTAAGAATGTTTATTTCCTTGGCGGTGATCTGATCATCAAAAGTGGAGCGGCCGCCGGAAAAGTCTTGATGATAGATAAAATTGCAGATGACAAGGTGGTGTTAGGGCCAGTTGATTCTACAATAGTTGCCAAAATGAAAATTGGGGATTCTGTACAGGTTGATAACTCTAACTTCCTGGCCATACAAACCTATCACCGCCACCAGGTACCGGGAAAGGAATACTATGTATGGGATCAGTTTCGCAATCCCGATGGCACACCTAAATATCCTCAACGTCCACTACTACTTGGGCCGATTTTTACAAAGGGGGCGGCCGGGATTATTCCTACAGGCAAATTTAAAGGTAAAATGATTCTGCTGGAGTCTCTTTGGGATCGCGAAGCTTTTCCGTGGCAGGCAGATTGGTACCGCACCAAAGTCAAAGCAAACTTGAGAGACAGTCTTGACAGCAACTTTAGAGTATGGTTCACCGATCGTGCTTTACATGGAGATGTGGCTATCGAAGACGACCCGACCCAAACAGTGAGTTACCTTGGTGTTTTGCAACAGGCGCTTCTTGACCTAAGTGCTTGGGTAGAAAAAGGGAAAGCTCCGGCAGCAAGTACGAATTACAAGGTAGTAGACGGTCAGGTCATTGTTCCTGCGACAGCAAATCACCGAAAAGGCATACAGCCCGTAGTAGTAGTGAAAGCAAATGGAAGCAAACATACTGAAGTTAAAATTGGCGAAACAGTGACATTTACAGCAGTTGTTGATGTGCCGGAGCATATGGGCAAGTTAGTGAATGCCGTTTGGAACTTCGAAGGCTTATCACCAGATTTCAAAAAAAAGATCGGTGATTTACATGGATGGGACTTTGCAACCTCAGGTGTTTTCCCTGTCGCTACTAAATGGACTGCCGTTAATAAAGCAGGTTCAAGCGTTAAACTGAAGGCAACCTACAAATTTTCTAAAGCAGGCATATATTTCCCTACGCTAAGAGTTGCCTCGCAACGGCAGGGAGATGCCCTAACGCAATTCACGCGTATTCAAAATTTGGATAGGGTCCGTATAGTGGTAAAGTAAAGATGGTTATCAGAAATTCTGAATTCCTATATTCCGGAGAGCTTGACCAGGCAATTCCGGAGGATGTAGACCATGGGTTTGTGTAATCAATATAGATAAATTCAAATTTATAATCAATGAATTATGATGGTCAAAGTATTCCGAAACTGATTATCTGCAATTCCAGAACGTGGTGATCAATCGCCGCGGAATGTCCAGTCTATAGATCTAGTTAGAATTATTTCTCGTTCTTTTTCTGATTGGCAACGGGTAAAATTCTAATTAAATGATTGTCTAAAAGCTAAAGGGGATTGACTGGTTTTTGTCTTAAAGAGTTTGCTAAAGGATTGCGGATGCTCAAACCCCAATTCATAAGCAATTTCGCTTACGGTCAATTCGGTTGTTGACAGTTTTTGTTTTGCTTTTTCTATCAACTTATCGTGAATGAATTGCTGTGTGCTTTGTCCTGTCAAAGTTTTGAGTAGTCTACTTAGATAGCTTACTGATATATTTAGTTCTTTTGATATAGATTGAACTGCTGGTAATCCTTTGGTTACCAGATCACCGCTGTTAAAGTAATCTGCAACTATTTTTTCCAATCGTTCGATAATTTGGTGATTAGCTTTTTCCCTTGTGATGAACTGGCGGTTATAAAACCGTTCAGCATAGCTCAACAGGTTTTCAATGTGCGAAACAATAATCTGTTTGCTAAACCTATCAATGTTAGATTGATATTCCTGCTGAATATTTTGAACAATGCCACTAATAATATTTTCTTCCTTATCAGAAAGAAATAAGGCTTCGTTTGCGGAGTAATCGAAGAACTCATAATTCCTTACTTTATTTGCCAAGGATGTGTTCCACAAAAGGTCAGGTTGAACAAGTAAGATCCAACCCGAAAGGTTGTCTTCAGGACTTGTTCCAGCACTCCTGACGATTTGGCCAGGTGCAATAAATATCATCACTCCATCGTCAAAATCATAGGTGTGTTGTCCATAATGCAACTTATCACATACACCCTTTTTTAAGGAAATGAAATAAAAGTCAAATAATAGGCCTCCGTTTGAAGTATCTGTGGCTAGCGTTTGAAGTGCAGAATATTCTATAACGCTAATAAGCGGATGTCCTGGGCTGGGCAAACCTAATATCCGATGTGCTTCGGTGATGGTTTTTACTCTAACAGGATTTGTATGTGCCATTTTACTAAATTACTTATTAAATGGATATTTCAGCCAGATCAATAGTAAAGGCAAGATGAGAAACGGAATTTCTATCAAAACCATTTTAATATTTCCGGACCTTATTGCCAAGGCCATTATCAACACGATTGTCATTGCGTTCAGCACATTCGCCCAAAAAAATGTACTTGGAATTAACAATAGAATTGCAGTTGTAATAGTCAGAATACTGAAAAATGGAACAATCGTTTCTCCAATACCTAGTGCTTTTAGCATGTTTAGTGACGCAGGATTGCTTTTGTAGTTAAACATATCCCAACCGTGTTTGAAAGCTAGTGATACTGAAACGATCAGCAGCGCTAATGAAAATATATTCCTGATCATTTCTTATTTTTCTTTTTTTCTTTAGCTTTTTCAATGGTTTTATTCATATAATTCAAAAAGAAATGAGGTGCAATTCGTCCCATCAAATATAATGCTTTGGACATTCCGGGCTTGATTTCATATTTATCACTTAAAAGCCCGTCAATAGCTATGCGCACCATTTTCTCCACTTTCATAACTGGGCCGGCACTATCTTCATCCAGGTCGTTTGAAAAGGCGCTCATCAGGGTTGTTTTGGTCGCAGGTGGTGCAAGCTCAAATACCTTTACATTTGTGTTTTTTAGTTGTAATCGCAACACCTGTGAATAGGCATGAATGCCTGATTTTGCTGCGCTGTAAACTGGCGAGAGTGGAAACGGTAAAAATGCCAGGCCTGATGAGAGGTTTATAATTGCCGATGAGCCTTTCGTTTTCAAATGCGGTAAAAATTGGTGGTTCATCTGGATCGTGCCCGATAAATTTATTTCTATTTCACTCGTAACATTTTCCAGATCTAGACTGGCGTCTTGCAGGTCTAAATTGCGCATAATACCTGCGTTATTGATAATGATATTTAATTCTGGAAATTGCTGGGTGACTTGTGCATACAAATTATTGATGTCTTTGGGTTTGCTTACGTCGCTTTGAAAGGTTTTGATTTTGGGAAACTCCTTTTTAGCTGCGTGTAGGGCGTCAAGGTTACGCCCTGTAACGATGATGGTTGCCCCTTCTCTGGAAAATTGTTTTACAAACTCTAGTCCAATCCCGCTTGTTCCGCCTGTAATTAGTACTGTGCTGTCTTTTAGGTTCATTTTTTCTGCCTTTTTGTTAATGCAAAATTGCAACCGTTTAAAATGAGATGTGTTGCCGGATTTGACTTTGTTGTAGTCAAAAATGATATGCCTTTATAATGATCTATTATAGACATCCATTCGAGCATGAATATACTTTCAGAATATAAGTTTTTAACGATTTTATAAGGAAGACTTTATAAGTTGGAGATAATACAGAAGTTTCTTTTGCATCGTTATTGTTTCTATGCATGCTTATATTTCAAATTACATATAAACGAACGTGAAGAAACAATGCGGGCGCAAAATCAACTCGTTATTCCCTCCTTTTTCGATAGATCCTATCTACATGTTTGGATGACACTGAGGATATTAAGCAAGAAATTGAGATTGTCGGAAATATCAGGTGCGAAATAATTAAGGATTAATAATCTTTGGCTGGGCTGTTGATAAAATTATATAAACAAATAAACCTCCTATCAACGATGCAATTATATCGAACCAGTCAAATGTCCTTCCTTGGATAAATGGTTGCACGCATTCATAAAATACCATTATAGTTGTTCCCATAAAGCTCATTTTTAATGGCGTAGTATCTTTTTTGCCACTTTTTACAAGATTAAAAATTAAACTGAACAGTACCACAGCAATAAAGTTGGGAACACATCCGATTAAGATAGAATCATAACCATATTTTTTAAATAAAAATGATCTTAAACCCAATAGTATTGCCAAAGTGATGCATGCTGTAATTAACAAATAAATAATAGGTAATCTTTTCCTCATGCTAAAAAATGAATTATTATAAAACCTATCAGACAGATCAATGATGATTTTGTTACTAAGAGCAATTAATAAACCAGGGAACAATGAGATGCAGATCGATTCACGGGATCCAGGCAATGTGCGTATTAGGGTAAATATAGTCAAAGGATGTTACTCTTGTTATACCGATGTAGTCTTATCCATTTTGATCAATTTACAAGTTTTCAACCTTGATAGGTGAAATTGTTGCACATTACACAAATTTTTCACACTAAGACCTAAAATTGAATTGGATCCTTATTCAGGATTCTATGGCTCCTGAACCACGGATAATCCTATCATTGCCATCAATGTGGCATTGTCGGTTCAAAGGTGAGTGTGTTACTTTGTATGAGCAATTTCTCAAAATATAAAAGACATGCGAATAGTAACACTTGAAGAACACATCTCCCTCCCGGAAATGGCAGCGAAAATTCCCAAAGATGCCTTGGGCGGATTTGGTCAGTCCGAAAGAATGCAACAGCTTACAGTAAAGCTAGGTGATATAAAGGGCGACCGGTTAAGTTCGATGGATAACAATGGTATTTCTATGCAGGTGTTGTCCGTAGATAGCTCGGGCGCTAACCTCCTAGACGCTGAAAAAGGTCCGGCATTTGCTTCAATGTACAATGATTTGATAGCGGAAAGGATAGCAGACCTGCCAACCCGGTTTACAGCATTTGCTCATTTACCGATGACAGCACCCCAGGCTGCTGCGGATGAGTTAGAACGGGCGGTTAAACAGTACAATTTTCGTGGGGCAATGATCCGCGGGCTCACGCAGGATAAGTTTTTGGATCAGCCTGAATTTGCGCCTATATTTGAAAGGGCCGAAAAGTTGAACGTTCCTATTTATCTGCATCCGGGCTTGCCGCCAAAGGGTATAGCTGATATCTATTATAGCGGGTTGCCTAATCACTCTGGCATGGCCGAAGCGCTAGCGTGCTATGGATGGGGATGGCATTCGGAGACTGCCTTGCATGTTTTACGTCTTTTGTATTCAGGAATATTTGACAAGTACCCCGAGCTAAACCTAATTATAGGGCACATGGGAGAAATGCTACCAATGATGATGGCAAGATCAGAGAGGGCTTTTAAACCTGGTAATGGCGGTGCCAATGAGCGTTCGCTGACTGATACTTTCCATCAGCAGCTTCATATCACCACCAGCGGTTTTTTTACACAACCACCATTGCAAATCGCTTTAGCTACTTTTGGCATTGATAACATTATGTTTTCTGTTGATTATCCGTTCAGTACTAATGAGATGGGAATAGAGTTTTTGAATGGGATTAATCTTCCAGAAAACCAAGTGGAGAAGATTGCACATGGAAATGCGGACAAACTGTTGAATCTGCGGATATAAATGTAATTTAGTATGGATGAATAGCATACCAGTAGATCGGTTACAAAATAAAACAAGTACAGGGCTGCAGATCAAATTCTTTAGAGCGGACGACAACGAAGAAAATGTTGAACAAGTAGCTCATCGGGATGATCATTACATATTTTTTCTGCTTAAAAGTGGTTCAGGAAGTTTAAAAGTCGATGCGCAGGATGTAGCAGTTACTGGGAATCAACTTTTTTATATATTACCAACACAGGTTCATTACCGAATAAAGACAGATCGTGCTGAAGGATGGTTCCTGGCAGTGGATGTTTCTTTAATTGCTCCTGATTTAAGGGATGCTTTTGAGCGAAAGACTAGCTTGCAGGTTCCATGTAAGCTAACTAAACAGGAATTGAAGCAGTATTCAGGGTTGTTAAATGTATTGCATCAAGAGTCTGTTCAGCGCAGGAATGATAAATATTACCTGCCAATCATTCATAGCCTCACCCAATCATTTTTAGCTATGGCTGCAAGCAGTTACAGTTCAGTAGAAAAAATTGAACATCCACCCACACGATCTGCAGAACTTGTTCGTCAATTTAAGGATTTGGTTACAGCACATGCGAATACGGTTAAAAGCCCGTCCGCATATGCCTCTAAGCTTAATGTTTCGTTAGGTTATTTAAATGAAACCGTTAAAAAAGCTACCGGATCAACAGTAAGTTATTGGATTGGGCAAGAAATATTTAGTGAGGCTAAGAGGTTACTGAATTATACTGATGCTGACGTAAAAGAGATTGCTTATGAATTGGGATATGCTGATTCTGCATACTTTATCCGATCTTTCCGCAAATTATCGGGATTGTCTCCTTTAGGTTACAGGAAGCTTGGTGAGAAGTAGGTTTTAAGTAAACCTGCTAGGGATTGGTTTGCACCTGAATCCGCTTAATTACTGCCTTTGCCAATTTCCTCTCTTATCAAACTCATATAGACCGGCTTGGTATCTTTAAATATTTCTTCGCCGTCCAATAAATATGCGCTCATAAAATGGGTTTTTGCTTTTTCGATGTTTCCTGATTCATAAAAAACTTCGCCTAAACAGAACCAGATATAGGGATTAACTGTGCCCTCCGGAGATGCTAAGGCCTTTTCATAAGCGCTTAGGGCTGCATCAAAATCCTTTTCAGAGAATAATGCATCACCTAATGCAATGTAAAGCCATGTTGCGGCTTCCCAATCCGTTTTGGGCTCTGGCAATAAGTCTAAAGCTTCATTGTATTTGCTAATAGCGGATCCAAAAATTTCATTTTCAGCAAAATCCTCACCTTCTTCAGCCAGTGATACTATTTGATTATAAACATTATCTTCCAGTTCCATAATTATTTCGTTTTATCGCGGACCACAAAGGTATTTAAGCACAATGTTTCATAGGAGCAATCACTCCTCATTATTGCGGCAATACCTGTATAGCTGCATCCCTTTTCATTTCAGGTTTATTTTTTCTTCTTTGATTTTGGTTTTGGTGGTGGTAATTCTTTGAGCGAAATTCTTACTAGTTCACTTAACCAATCACTGTCTTCGATTTCATCTTCGATCAAAAAACTTGGTTTTGCTCCTTCATAAGGTGGTGCTTCAATAACATTACCTATAAATTCTCGTCCCGAAATGGTTGGTTTAATAAATAATTTGTTGTCGCATATCAGTCCGAATAATTTTTCGTCAGCGTAAATGCCATATTCGCCGAACATTTTTTTAGCGGTTACTTCTCCGGCATTTCTTATTTGTTCTATAACAAAGTCTACAAAATTTTGTTCAGAAGCCATTTGTTAGTCTTTTAGTTGAAAATGAGGATTGTAAATTAAGCCAATAACATTTCCAAATGGATCTTTGACAGTTGCCGTCATCATCTCTCCGCCAACATTATATGGCTTTTCATTTTCGGTCGCTCCTAATTCAATAAGCCGGTCAAATGTTTCCTGAATATTTTCTACACCCCAATAGGAAACGACACTTTCAGCTTTATCCAAAGTCGGATTATCTTCTGGTTGAAGTCCTAATTCGTATCCCTGAATGTTAAAGCCGACATAATATGGTTCGTTGTAATAGGGATTTGTTTCAAATGCTTTTGAGTACCATTCAGTTGCTTTTTGAATGTCTCCAACTTTATAAATTGTTGTTCTAAGTCCTAACATATGTTTGCTCTTTGTTTTTCCTGTCGCTTTATTTTGCGTGTTTGGTTTGAATACAGTTAGTAGGTCTGATAAGCTGCTCATTCCAATAAATCAAATCTAAAATAATAATATAAAATTGAGTAGTAAAACTTTCAACAGGCGGATAAAGGATTTAGTTGGGTTAATGTGACCATTTTATTCACACCCTATTTTTAGGCTACAAAGGCACAACCAGGTAACAACCGTCCAGTTTATGGAAATGATTATTGTTAAAGCCAACGGTGAGGATATTAAAACCTGGCATATGCTGATTGAATAAATCCAGCGTTCCCCATTCCCCATTATAATAATAGCCGCCAGATGATATATTTTCGGATAACAAATAACTGATAGGATGCTTAAACTTTAAAAGGTCACCCCCAATTTTGAGTTGAAAATAACCCATACCATACCACCGTGCAGGTCTAGTCGATGGGGCGGCGGCCATTGAAAAATAGGTACCAGATTGATAATCCTGTTTCAAAAAATAATCGATAGCGATTGCTGATGTTGGGTTTTCCCAGGGATAGTGCTTAAAATGGTTATAAGCGCTATAATCTGTTACCGGCAATAACTCATGGAAATTGTTTTCGAACTCGGTAGGAATAGCAATATTACTTATTTTGGAAATGTACACTTTAAATACTTCTCCATTAATTGACAAGATGTAAGTCATTGGGTCGGCCTCTTCATATACCGTTACCGCATCCGCTTGCGCGAGCAATTCGTTAGTTAGACTCGATAGCGCTTTAGGTGCCATTGCTAAATCTTTGTTAACGCTTTTGTAGGTCAGCTGCTGTGGCTTGCCGGTTTTGAGATAATCGCTGTAACTATTTTCATAAAGCAAATGCCCGTTAAATGTTCTGCCAAAGCCTGTGCTGCCTTTTTCATTCAGGCTGTCTAAAAGTTCTCCTTTACTATTTATTCTGTAATAATTTATCGAGTACGTTGGTTCCTCATATTGTTTTGCTTCGAACTCCTCTACGCTTTCAACGATGATGTTGTTTTTAATGGAGTCGCGGTAAATGCTTCTTGGCCTGGCGCCCGTAAACAAAGGTATAATTTGGTAATCTGCACTTTGTATTTTTTCGTTTAAAGCAGGATAACTCCTGTATTTTTGGGGGAGGCGCGACAGAAAATAGCTTTCACTTCTAAAGTAACCCCTAACCAATAAGGCAAGGACAATTGTTAATATAAGGAGTGTTACTATGTACATTTTCTTTTTTTTCATGTGGGTAATTTATCCGGATTAGTATAACATTTAACGTGGTATATAAAGGCTCAGAGGTTAAAACTAATCTTAGAAATATTTGTTGATCATACAAACGCAGATTCAAATAAAACGAAAATTATATGCTGTCATCTCTTAGTAGTAAAGACAACGGCGCTGGTAATAGCGACCTTACAAACAAAATAATGGGTGCCATGGAACCGGTAATTGCCGAACACTGGCCTAAAATTGAGCCTTATGCAGACCAGGCTTTAGCTGCTGCAGAGGATGATTCGACGGTAGAGATCCTGGCCCGCAAGATCTATCCATGGCTGCCAATGGTGGTACGTTTAGCAATCAAGGAAGAAAAGTTTGTTTCCTTTACCTTGCAACACAAAGCACCATTTCTTGCTAAACTGGCAGCGTACAAAAAAGAGAAAGGTTCCTAAAAAACCTTTCAAAATTGACCGTTACTTTCCGTCTGCACCTGCCATTAACAATTGTTCTAAAATTTCATTGTATCCACGCTCACTAGCAAAATCCATAGCGCTGCGGCTTTCGTTATTCACAGCATTGATATCTGCTTGATTTTCAATCAGCAGCGCTGTAAAATCGTTAAAACCGCATTGAGCAGCTACAAGAAGCGGAGTTTCGCTGAAACTGTTTTGTGAGTTAATGTCTGCCCCGGCGCCAAGAAGCAATTTACCTATATGATGATTGCCTATACCGGCCGCATAATGAAGGGCAGAATTTCCATTGAGCAGGTGAAGGTTTACATCGGCGCCATTTTTCAATAGCATTTCGGCCAAATGTATATTTGAATTATTAACAGCCAGCACTAAAGCAGTGATACCATCATTGTTAAGTTCATTCACATTGGAGGGATCGGACTGCAGCAGCACCCGCACTGTTTCGCTTTGATTGTTATAAACAGCTTGATGGAGGGGCGTATTGCCATGATCATCTTTCTGTGCTACAATTCCATTTGAAAGTGCAATAATTAGATCGCGCAAACCATTTGCTGTAGCATGGTCTAGCACATTAAAGCCTGCGTTATCTTTAACGGAGGTATCTGCTCCCAGGCTAATCAAATATAAAGCGGTTTCGGTTTTATAAGCCAGAACGGCATAAAATAGTGGTGTTTGCCCGCTATTATTGGTTGCGTTAACTGCAGCGCCGGCCTCAGTAAGCAGCCGGATAATCTCTTTACTACCATTACGTGCAGCGATGTGTAGTGGCGTCTCGCTGACATTATTGGCTAGATTTACATCAGCACCTGCAGCAATCAACAGGGAAACAATATCTTTGGCTCCTTTACTGCAAACATAATATAACGGCGTATTGCCTAAGCTATCTCTCTTATCGACGTTTATACTCCCCTTTTTCAGGAAAGTCTGCACGATTCCTTTTTGCGCATTTTTGCATGCGTTCAAAAACATATTATCCATAGTACTTCATACTTTTTTAGATCATTAATTGTTTTACTGCAGCCTCATTGTTTTGCTGGATAGCGATATCCATAGCGGTTTGTCCAGCGTTGTTCACACTTTCTAGAGTTGATTTATCTTTTTCCAAAATCAAAGAAACGATTCTTTTGCCCGACATGTGATCGGAGTTTCCGGCAGCATAAATCAAGGCGGTGTTCCCTAACTGGTCGGCATAGCTAACGTCAGCTTCATTATCGAGCAACAGTTCGCCTATACCATATTTCATTTCGTTGCCCTGGGCCGCAAAAGACATTAAAGGGGTTTTTCCCGACTGGTTTGGCTGGTTGATATTAGCTCCTGCTTCAATCAATTCTTCGGCTAATGTGGTATTCAAATCAGCCAGGTAATATCCTGCCTGGCAAAGCCGGTTGATTACTGTGTTACCTTCATTATCAATGGTAGCATCTAAATCGAGTCCGTTTGATACTAAGATTTGCAGCATTTTTACAACATCTTTACTATTTGTGCTCATACCCCGCCCCAGGTTACTCATGGCTTTAGTAAGCAGATAATATACCGCAGTTTCGCCATTGCCAGTTTTAAAATTCACATCAGCACCGCCTTCTGCCAATAGCTTAACCAGTGGTTCGGAAGCATATTCGCAGGCCAGCATAAGTGGTGTACGACGGTATTTGTCGGCTTCTTCGTTTAAGTCAACGCCAGCTTTGATCAAGGCTTCCACTGCGGTAACATCGCGGTTTAATACAGCCTCATGTATGGTCATGCCGCCAGTAGCTATGTCACCTTCATCCCCGGAAATTAAAGCCGCAACTTCTTTTACACCGCTGCGCTGCGCATAAGTAAGCGCCGTAGTGTCAAAAACGTCTTTATCTTCCGTGTCAATACCACCCTTTTCAAGAAGTATTCTAACGGTTTTCATCACTGCCGGTACGGCACCTTTAATATCTTTCCGGTTACCTAATTTATCACAAATGGTATGTAGCAAGTTCATGCCTCCGGATACTGTGGCATCCATCCTGATGCCGGCTTCTCCCATAGCCTGTAGAAATGGATACATGTAAAGCAACCCTGCTTCAAAATAGGCCAGCTTATCGGAATCATTTTTCTTTTTAGGATTAACACCAGCTTCGAGCAGTGCTTTGGCAGTGTCGTAGATTTTTGCAGCCTTTTCTTCCAGTTGCGGATCGTCGAAATCAAACCGGGTAGTTGTTAGTGCATGCAAGGCGGTATTACCGTATTTGTCTGTTGTAGGTTTTTGCCCGGTCTCATTCAAAAAGCGAATAGCCTGTGCATCGGTAAAACGAGCTGCCAGGTGGTATAGGCTCTCTTCGTACTCACTGGTAATACTCGTGTCTGACAACTGCTTGTACAAGTTTAAAATATCAACTTTATCAGCCGGTGCTGCAAACATATTGCGTTGGTAAGTAGCTAAAATTTCGTTATATTCTGTTGTCATTGGCTGTATTGGCTAATTTTAAGGCATCTGTAATGTTTTTATAACCTTTGTGCGCTATTGGGGTGGCTATAGCTGCCACCTTCGCATAATTGCCCAACGCTAACCAGCAGTCTGTTTTAAGGCGGACTATGGCATCATGGAATAAAAAAGGAAAACGTTTGATGTAAAGTTCGCTTATCCCCTGCAAATAATCATTTGTCTGATTTTGCTTACTCTTTATATCCATATAAACGTTGTTCGTAGCAAGCTTATTTCCATTACTGATCAGCGCGGTAAGCTGAATGCTTTCTAACCGGCTTAGCGCTTCGTTGTAATTACCACTCCAATGCAAACAAAGTGCCATGTTGTAAAGCCCTGCGCGTAGGGTTGGTTGTTGATTGATGAGCAGCTCGTATACTTCTGCATATCGTTGCTGCAAGATCAACTGAATAACCAGGTCTTCTGACTGCGAAAAATTCTCATTGGTTGGGTTTGTTCCTAAAAGCATATTTACAGCTGATTTATGTTATTTCTTACTCATTGCAATTTAATAGAACAAATTGAAAAAAGATAGCTACAGCGCGTTTAGTCCTTTTGGCACGAAAGTAAATGGCAAGTATCATCTCTCAAACTTCTTGATCAGGTAATATAAAAGATCTCAATACTAACTGGGTTACTTATGTAAATGTGACATATTAAGATAAAATTTTTATATCGTTGCTTACTACAAGAAGAAAAAACTTAACACTGCGGTTTAAGATCGCTAACATTTTTACCTCCATTGCCAACTTTCCATTTTCGCAGTGGCTAGTAAGTAGTTATCCCGGCGCATAAAAGCGGTGCAGCAGCTGCGAGGTCAAGCTTATTTAATCCGTCATGGCCCATACTTTCGATTACCCGCCAACGATTTCATGGCCTTGGAACGCTATTTCAATTGTAAATATGTATCGTTATTGTGCAGTTATGTATCCGTTTGCAGGTAGGAAGCAGCCTTAGATTTGTCTTGTAAAAAACAATTTATTATGAAAAACACGTCACAAGTAATTTTTATAACAGGTGCATCCCGCGGTTTCGGGAAAATATGGGCAGAGGCCTTTTTAGATCGCGGCGACCAGGTAATTGTTACCTCCAGGCGCTTAAGCGGATTAGATGAGATTACCAGTAAATATGGCAGTTCGGTACTGGCGCTGGAACTGGATATCACTGACCGGGCAGCTTGTTTCGAGTCCGTCGAAAAGGCGAAAGCGCATTTCGGACGCATCGATGTGGTCATCAACAATGCAGGAACAGGCGTTTTTGGTGCCGTTGAAGAAATAGCAGAGCAGGATGCGAGAGAAATTTTTGAAGCAAACTTCTTCGGAACTTTATGGATGACGCAGGCAGCGTTGCCGGTTATGAGGGCGCAGGGAAGCGGACATATCATACAACTTTCCAGTGCGCTTGGTATCTATTCATTCCCAACAGTGGGCATTTACAGTGCGTCTAAATTCGCAGTAGAAGGGCTTAGTGATGCGCTGGCACAGGAAGTGAAGGCATTCGGTATTCATGTGACCCTAATTGAACCTAATGGCTACGCTACTGACTTCGGTTCTGCAGCTGTTCAGAGCGATGCCATCCCGGCTTACGACAATATGAAAGCCGGGTTATACGCGCATCCGGAATTCGCGGGTGCTGACGTTTATGGCGTGCCGGAAGCAACGGCAGAAGCTATACTGCAAGTTGTAGATGCTCCTACCCCCCCTCTTCGGCTGATCCTGGGTAAAAAGGCATTCCCACTAGCTAAATTAGCTTATGCAGAGCGGCTTTCGAACTGGGAGGATTGGAATGACGTGTCGGTAAAGGCACATGGTTGATAAGTGAAATTTTTTTATTCAATTAGCTTACGGTCAGTTTATCTTTGCATAAACTGACCTTGTTTGTTAACATGATGCATTTTAAAAGTCTGAGCGACGTTCATCGCTGTAATAATTATCCGGAACCGGACCATCCGCTGCTAACTTTATTTACCTGTAATCCGCTGCGTAGCGTTACCAGTTACGAGGTGACTACCGATTTCTATATTATCGCTTTTAAGCAGTTCAGTTCTGGCGAGATCAGGTATGGGAAAACGCGATACGATCATCAAAGCGGATCTATGTATTTTCTCAAACCCAATCAATCCATCGAAATGAAGGATATCGCATTGGATGGTGAAGGGTTTGAAATATGGTTCCACGAAGACTACCTGAGCGGTCATACTTTGCATAAGGATATCAGGAAGTACAACTACTTCAATTATGAGCTCAATGAAGCACTGCATGTTTCGGTCAAAGAAAAACAGATCGTTTGGGAACTTTACGAGAAGATTGCGAACGAGTACCAGAACAATCAGGATGAATTTACCAGGGATATTATTATCGGTCATATCGAATCGATACTCAGGTATGCTATGCGTTTTTACAAAAGGCAGTTCCTTAACCGCTTTGTACAGTCGGGCACTACAGTCACCAAATTCCAGAATGCTTTGGCATCTTACTTCGAGAATGGACTGTTGCAAACCAAAGGCTTGCCCACTGTAGCGCTGTTTGCTGACCAGCTTAATCTGTCACCGCGATACCTGAGCGATTTGTTAAAACAGGAAACAGGAAAAACAGCAATGGACCTGATCCAAAGTTTTTTAGTTTCTGAAGCGAAGAACTTATTGAATCAAGGTAACTATACGGTCAACGAAACCGCTTACAGGCTGGGATTTGAGCATCCAACTTATTTTTCACGCTTGTTTAAAAAAGAGACTGGAATCAGCCCTAACCAATTTAAAAAGCAGCTCATTAATTGAGAGCCTAACCAGATCGGCATTTGTTGCCACGAACTAGCCATATAAACTTTCGGAACATAATTGATAATGCGACATTACTGCGCTCGTTTATAGCAGAGCCGGCTAATACCTAAACTAGTGCTTCGAGCGATTTACGGATTCGGAACTTCGGCTAACATAAAGCGTATTTTAGCTAAATAGGAATAAATATGATGACCGACCTTTGTTTCATCAAATAAAACACTATGAAAGCAGTAAGGATCAATGAATATGGTGGACCAGAGGTCATGAAAATTGAAAATATAGCGCGTCCGGTTCCGGCATCAGATGAAGTTTTAGTAGAAGTTTATGCAAGCGGCATTAACCCAGTGGATGGGGCGATCAGAAGCGGCGAAAACGAAAGCCTGCGCTCGTTCCTGCACCTTCCGATGACTTTGGGGTGGGATGCGGCCGGTACGGTGGTAGAAACCGGTTGTGAGGTTACTTCCCTAAAAAACGGTGACCACGTTTACGGTCTTCCAAACTTTCCAGGAGATGGAAGCTATGCAGAATATTGTGTAGGCAAGGCGGCACAATTTGCCATCAAACCGGAAAGTCTCGACTTTACACATGCCGCCAGTGTTCCGTTAGCAGCTCTAACTGGATGGACCGGTATGTTTGCCCACGGTGAGCTCAAACCTGGACAACGCATCCTGATCTTGGGCGCGTCTGGAAGTGTGGGTGGTTTTGCCGTTCAATTTGCCAAAGCAACCGGAGCTTACGTGATCGGTATCGCATCTACGGACAACGTAGGATATGTAAAGCAACTTGGTGCAGATGAAGTAATTGACTATAAGACGCAAAATTTCGAAGAAATGCTGAATGGTCTGGATGTGGTGATCGAAGCTTCGCCAACCCGTAACAATAGCGAACGGATTAAAGCTATTAGCGTATTAAAAGAAGGAGGTATCTTCGTCAGTGTCAACGCAGACTTTTCTTTTAATGATGAATTGATGCAAGCAGCAAAGTCCAAAAATGTAAAAGCAACATTATCGGCAAACCAACCCAGAGAGGAATGGCTGACAGAAATAGCCAAATTAATTGATGCAGGCAAAGTACAGGTTTTAATTAATAAAGTATTTCCTTTGGAGGAAGTGGCTGAAGCGCACCGTCAGATTGCAACCTGGCATGTACGCGGTAAACTGGTGTTAGAGATTAAAAAATAAGCATTATTCGCATGAAGCATTTTAAAACGATAGCAGAGTTTCATCATTACGTAGGCTTACCGTCACCATTGCATCCGCTTATCAGTGTGGTAAACGTAGCCACTGTGCCTCATTCGGATAACACAGTGCCGATGACTATGGTAATGGACTTCTATTGCATTTCCATTAAGAGAATGACAAATTTTAAAGTGCAATATGGACAACGGCCTTTTGACTTTAACAACGGTATCATGTCTTTTATATCACCCAATCAAGTGCTGAACATTGATGTGGTCGACAAGGGCAAAAAGACGGAAAAATCAGGATGGGTGATCTACATTCATCCTGATTTTATTTGGAATACGGCGCTGGCCAAAACTATCCGGCAATATGATTTCTGGGATTACACGTTAAGCGAAACGTTGTTCCTTTCTGAAAAAGAAGAGGCAGCGATCAATAACATTATCCAAAGCATTTTTGAAGAGTACCAGACGAATATAGACCGGTTTAGCAAGAGCATTATGATTTCACATATTGAAGCTTTGCTAAACTATGCAGACCGCTATTATCATCGCCAGTTCATCACTCTTGACAAGTCAAATCACCAGATACTAGAACGGGTAGAAATCTTACTGACAGAATACTTTAACAGTAATAACTTGCTATCTAATGGATTACCTACTGTAGCCTATCTTGCCGGAGCGCTGAATTTATCACCCAAATATTTAAGCAGCTTGCTTAAAGCACTTACCGGTCAAAATACCCAGCAGCACATACATGAGAAACTGATTGAAAAGGCCAAAGAACAATTGTCGACCACAGAATTGTCAGTCAGCGAGATCGCTTATGGATTAGGCTTTGAACATTTGCCTTCTTTCAGTAAACTATTTAAAGCAAAGACAAGCCAGTCACCAGTGGAGTTCAGGGCCTCCTTTACTTAATTTCTAATGTGGGGCGTCGGAAAATAGTTTAATAAAATAGGCCGCTTGTTCACCATGATTAACCTTCAGGACCTATACAAAGTGAATGACTATACCACTCCTGAGATCAAAATTGGGCCTCCAAGTTATCAAATGCTTGCCAGCGTCGATTAATCGAGTCTATACTACAGCTTTCCGTAATCTTTGCTGGTGAATTGGATGAAAATCGTGCAGATCGCATTCTTTAGACCAGACGACCATCAAGAAGATATCGCACATGTCGTTGAGATGATCATTATAAAGTTTCCTGGTTCTAGAGGCGGGAGTTTCATCTCTTCAGTAAACCCTTGCTCCTTTGATAGCAATTCGATTGTGGATTTATCGAAAATGTTAAGTATTGTTAAACCAGTGGCAAATAGCAGTCAGATCATTACATTTAACCATGCAAAAGCTCCAGTCTACAAAACTATTTACCTTCCTTGTCACCACACTCCTGTCATTCAACTTATTAGCACAAGAATCGTTGCCAGTTAGTAGCCTAAATAATATCATTAAACCGATTGCAACACTGCAGCCGGATAGCAGCTTCGATGACATTAAGTTCTTACAGGAAACACTTAAGGAAAAGGATTTGATAGCGCTTGGTGAGGTTACCCATGGCACGAAAGAGGTTTATATGTACAAAGATAGACTGATTCGCTACTTAGTATCGAGCCTCGAGTATAAGGCTATCGCCTTTGAGTCTGACTATAGCTCCTTAGAGGATATAGATAATTACATAAATGGTGAGATTGATACTGTTTCCATGAGCACTAATTATAAGCCTTTGTTTACGTGGTTAAGAAATTTCAACAAGGGTAAAGACAGATATGATAAAGTACATGTATACGGTTTAGAGATCAGGGAATTTAGCGGTGCTATTGATAAAATATTAGCCACTACCAAACAGATCAGTGCTGTAGATAAGGAGGTGTTATTAAGGGTTAAGGCGTTACCATTTACCCAAATACCTAATACTAGTCTTGAAGGTTTAAAAGAGGTTTGCAGCCGTTTGCCTAAAACTTTGTATAGTAAAATGCTAATGCAGCTTATAGAAAATTATCCCAATTTCATTAGAAGTGGCAAGATAGGCTTCAGGGATAAAGCGATGGCTGAAATTGCAATCGCAATAAAAGAAAGTACAGCAAATAAAAAACTAATTATTTGGGCGCACAATGGGCATGTTGCAAAAACAGCGCTTTACGGGAAGCCTACAATGGGTGAGTATCTTGTTAAAAGTTACAATGATAAATACTACGTTATTGCTACCGATATTAATAAAGGCAATGTTAGTGTCAGAAAGTATATAGCAAAAAATAAACCTGTTTCTAATTGGCAATCTGTATACTACCCCGAAGTAAATTCTAATAAAGCTTATGAGTATTATTTTAAACAATGTAAGTTTAAGAACTTCATTTTAGAGGTAAAGCAAGCTGTTATCGATTGTGATTTAAAAGCTTTTTTAACACAAGAAAAAGAGATGAGAATGATTGGTGCGCTAAGTGTTCCTGTGAACAAAAAACTATCTATAGCAAACAATTTTGATATGGTAGTTTATTTTGACGAGACGAATAGTATTTGATTAAACGGAAGAATGCTAAGACCCCCTAGCACATTTAAGATATTAATAGTTATGTTACCAGTCTATCAAACATATTCCTTTACATTCAATAATTAACGTAATCAATTATGAAATATATTCCCTTTTTTGCGGTCACTGTGTTGATAGCATTCCAGGCAAACGCACAGGTTACTAAAGAACAAAAAGTGGCCAACCTCAGTACATTTGCAAAAGTATATGGCTATGTAAGATACTTTCATCCTTCAGAAGAGGCGTCCAAAGTCAACTGGGAACAGTTTCTTTATTATGGTGCAAAAGAGGTTGAAAATGCAGAAAACAGCCAAATACTGAAAGAAAAGTTGAACGATTTGTTTAATCCTATTGCACCATCAGTAGTCATATCCGGACAAAAGGATGCATTTGATGTTAAATCTATCACTCCGAATGATTCTACTTATAATCAGCAGATTACTTGGCAGCACTATGGTTTTGGAGTCGGGCCAGGAATGTATAAGAGCATTAGGACAAACAGGACTGTTGCGACAATTGATATGAGCACCCGTGGTTTTGGCGTTGTGACCAATTTTATGAATGCTACACCTTTTCAGGGCAAAAGAATACGCCTTACAGGTTTTTTAAAGGCAGACGTAAGCAACGGACAGGCGCAGATGTGGCTTCGGGTTGATAAGCCTAATAATAAGTTTGGGTTCTTTGATAACATGGATAACCGGCCAATTAAAAGTCCGAAATGGAAGATGTATGAAACTATCGGAATGGTCGACAAAGATGCTACACAGATTGTTTTCGGTGCTTTCTTGAAAGGAATGGGCAAAATGTGGGTTGATAATTTTAAGGTTGAGGTGGAGGAAAATGGTAAATGGACGAGTGTGCCGATTAAAAATCCATCTTTCGAAGTTGTTGAAAAAGATAAACCGAATGACTGGACAATGGGGTCTCCCGGTTATACTTACGCAATGGTTAATTCTGATATTCCTGACGGGAAGACGGCATTGCTGGTTACAGACAATACCATTTATAAAGTCGAAAAGCAATTGTTTGCTGTTAAGGCAACGTTTGGTGCTACCATTACTAAACCAGTGGGCAATGAGCTTACTGTTATTGTGCCGCTAGTATTGATGGGAGATACGCAGTTGACTTTCCCATCGGCTGATCCTTCAAAGTTGAAAGTCTTAACTGAAAATATGGCTAAAGCACAACCGGAAAAGGTAAGCGATCAGGATCTATACGTTCGGTTAACCAGTGTTATAGTTACGTGGAATATTTTCCAGCACTTTTATCCGTATCACCAGGAAGTTAAATCAGATTGGATGGCACAACTGCCTAAAGCATTCACCGCAGCTTATGAGGTTAAAAATTCAGATCAGTATTTGGAATTGTTGGGACAGCTGACCGAAAAACTGAAAGACGGCCATATTTATATTAGTGGCGGCAACTATCTGAACAGCTATAATGTGCCATTGGCCGCTAAATTTGTGGAAGGCAAGTTGGTGATCGCTCAGATCGACAGCCTTCCCGGTGCTAAAGGAGATTTGGGTCTTAAGCCTGGTGACATTATTACCCGGATTGATGGCAAACCTGCGATGGAAAGATTTCAGGCAGTGAGAAGCACAACATCTGGATCTGAACAATGGAAAAATGTAAGGGCATTAACACAACTTTTTAATGGTACGAAAGAATCCGAATTGTCGCTCGATTACCTGTCGGCCTCAGGTGAAGCAAAACAGCTGCAATTAAAACGAACTATCGTCAGAAACCATATTGACACCACGACTATTAAAAAACTGGACAATGGTGTGTATTACCTGAATATAGGCACAACAGAAATGAAGGCAATTAAGGCACGGTTACCGGAGCTCGAATCAGCGAAAGCTATTATTTGCGACCTTAGAGGATATCCAAGGAACAACAATGAGTTCATCAACTATCTTTTAACCGTTAAGGACGATAATAAATGGATGTTTGTGCCACAAATCACCCGTCCGGATTACGAAGGTGTAGCATACGAATCAATGGGCTGGTCTATGGAACCAATGAAACCACATCTGAATGCAAAGATCATTTTCCTCACGGCTGGTGGTGCAATAAGTTATGCAGAAAGTTATATGGGTTTTATAAAGCAATATAAGCTGGCCACCATAGTCGGACAGCCAACTGCGGGTGCCAATGGCAATGTGACGTCATTTACTTTGCCAGGAGGATATACCATTCGCTTTACTGGAATGAAAGTGAAACAGCAAGATGGAAGTCAGCTCCAGGGAATTGGGATACAGCCTGATATATTAGTCAAAGAAACTATTAAAGGCGTAGCCGGAGGCAGGGATGAGTTTTTGGAAAAAGCATTGGAACAGATTAGATAACTAACCGTATCTTTATCTCTATTAACAAATACTTTGCATTTTAGGATTAATTAAAGAATCCGCTGCATCATTTATTACATTTTTTTAAGGAAATGAAGAAGATGAACCCTCTTAGATTCTGGGATAGTTTGCAGTCTACGTATTAATGATCATTTGGTTTTATCGCTATAACGCAAAAATAAACTGGATCAGTAAAAATTGATCCAGTTTATAATTTAGCTGCAGCAATTATTTTAATGTTTTAGCTGTTCAAGAGCAATACTTTTATACTATGGTTTATTGTTGAGCAGCGGAATTACTTTTGTACCTATTAATTCTATTGATTGCAGCAATTGCTGATGGCTTAGACCTGCATTGTCCATTTGGAAAGTAAAACGGTCTACCCCTCCAAGAGCCTCGCTGTGTCTAGCTAATTTTTCAGCCACCTGTTCTGGTCCGCCAACAATCAATACACCACGGGGGCCCATCAAATTATCAAACTTAGACTTCGTTACTGGCGGCCATCCACGTTCTCTGCCAAGTTTAGTCCACAGTTCTGCATACCCCGGATAATAATCTGCAACCGCCTGATCCGTAGTAGAGCTAACATACCCTGGAGAATGCAAACCGACCTTTAACTGCTCTGGTGTAAATCCTGCTTTCCGTCCCGCCTCTCGGTACAAATCAACTAACGGACGGAAACGTTCCGTTTCACCCCCGATAATGGCAACCATCAAAGGCAAGCCTAATGCTCCTGCCCTTACAAAAGATTCTGGTGTTCCCCCTACGCCCAGCCAAACTGGCAATTTTGCTTGCAATGATCTTGGATAAACAGGTTGGTTTTGTAATGCAGGCCTGAACTTGCCCGACCAGGTTACAAATTCCTGATCACGAATGCGCAGTAACAGATCCAATTTTTCTTTGAACAATGCATCGTAATCATTCAGATCAAACCCGAACAATGGATAAGCATCTACAGCAGAGCCCCTTCCTACTACCAGCTCTGCGCGGCCTTTAGATATCAAGTCTAAAGTGGAAAAATTCTGGTATACCCGCACCGGATCTGAAGTACTTAAAACCGTCACCGCGCTTGTTAGCCGAATACGCTTGGTACGCGCTGCTGCTGCCGATAAAATTACCGCAGGCGCAGAATCTAAAAACTCCTTTTTATGGTGCTCACCGATACCGAAAACATCCAATCCGGCTTCATCAGCTAATGAAATCCTTTCCAGCAACTGTTCCATAGCGTCAACACCGCTAAGTGCATTGCGACCGTACATTGCGGAGGCAAAACTATCTATTCCTATTTCCATGATGTCGTATTGTCTGATTATTTGTTTATCAAAAATTATTAGCTCTCAAAAAATTTTTTGCCTGTTTAAGAAAGGGCCCCGGGGGGCGGCCCGCCTGCAGGCCTGGAAATATCCGGAGGAAGGGGTACAAACTCTTCGTTATCTGTTGGGGGCAACAGGATCCGGCCCTGTTTCCAGTCTTCCTTAGCCTGATCAATCCGTTCTTTACGGCTGGACACAAAATTCCACCAGATGTACCTATCCCCGAGATGCTCCCCACCCAGCACCATCAGTGTGGTGTGCTGGTTGGCAATGATGATTGGGTCTACCCCATTAGTAAATATCATTAATTTGCCTTCCGTGTAAGTGATACCGTTTACGGTAAGACTGCCTTTTACAATATAGATACCCCGCTCGCTGTATCCGGCAGGTAGCCCAAACTTAGCACCTTGATTGAGGACAACATGCAAATAAAACAACGGGGAACTTGTTTTAACATCACTCTTTAACCCGTACGCATCACCAGCTATCAACCGCATCCAAATGCCTTTATCAGTAAATACCGGCAATTCTTCTGCTGAATAATTTTTAAATGACGGATCTGCTTCTTCGTCTTTTTCTGGAAGTGCAACCCAGGTTTGAATCATTTCCAGTTCGCCGCCAGCTAATATAGAAGGATCTTCAAAGCGTTCACTATGGGCTATTCCTTTCCCTGCAGTCATCCAGTTTACTTCGCCAGGTTTGATCACTTGTTCTACACCCAAGCTATCCCTATGGGTTACTTTACCGCTAAACAGGTAGCTTACAGTAGATAAGCCAATGTGCGGATGAGGGAGCACATCATACTTAGCAGCTGCAGCAGCAGGGAGACTGATCGGCCCGCCATGGTCCATAAATATAAAAGGCCCCAGCATTCTGCGAAGCTGGAATGGTAGAATACGTTTTACTGCAAAGCCAGGCGTAACTTCAGCCCTGCGGGATTCTATGACTATATCTAGCATACATGATTATAAAATAGTTATAACCAAATTTACCTGCTAATCATGAAACGAAAAATACCATAGGATAATAAATGCTACTTATATTTTTTATTACTGGTGTTCTTACCATAGTATACATCGCCAGGAATGTGGTGCCCGGCATACACTCTGCTAAATAGCTCATACAACACTGGGTCGTAAGCCTTCAGATCGTCAGGCGTTTGAACGCGGGTTTCCCCATCATAATATTCGAAATTAGACCAGAACCACCATTGTGTTCCTTCTGCCCAGTATTCTGCAACGGTATTAATCGCATACTGATCTTTATATAGCCCTTTTGCCTTTGCAGCCTGATAGGCTGCATTAATTTCCTTTATCATCCCGGGATCGATTTTCTGCAAAACAGCCATGATGTTGTGGCTAAACTCATGCACCATAATATTTTCGCCGAAATACCTTGTACCAGGATAACCCAGTAAATTTTCTTCTGCACAGGATGTTTGGATGCCGCCCATTCCCCTCGCTCTCTGGTCCCAATAGCCACGGTCGGTCATGCTTGCTATCCCTCCCGGCTGATAATAGCTGGCCCTTTCTCCAGGCGTAAGCCTGCGGTCGTCAAAAGCAGGCTTTTTCCAATCGCGGCACTCCGGAAGGTCAGTTTGCATCTCAGACTTTCCGATAATCGAAAGCCGGGCGTTCAATTTTACCATACCAGCACGGATATCCGGCCTGTTAACCAGCATATAATTAATCATATCACGCGCCATCAATAACGCATCATCAGCTACTTTTTCTGAAGAAATAATTGGGATTCCAAAAGCATCCGTATACTTTTTATAAAACGGATCGAAGCCATAGCTGGCAGGAGGTGCCGTAACCATAGCTTTATCAAAGCTCACAACAAGAGGTTCATTTGCTGTTTTGTTTTGGGCATAACAAACAACATTACTTAACAGCGATCCGACGCTCAATATAGTCAGCAGATAATTGTATTTAGAAAAAAGTCTGGTCATACTATAAAACTCCATGAAAATAATTACTAATTCTCAGCAGATTTTCACCTTTTAAGGCAGTATTTTACCCGTTTTGGTAAACCAGTTTAATTTTGAAGTAGTAGTGGCTGTCTGTATAAAAAGTATTACTCGTCAGAATTTGATTGCAAACGGGTAATACCTTTATATACAAGGTTCGATTTAAATTGGCCTAATCCTGACCGATCTTGGTCAATATCGTGCTCAATGCTGCCGGATTGGAAAGCGAGGGGGTATGACCGGTATTCATTTCATATACATTTTTAATAGCGGCCGCAGCAATCATTTGTTTCTGAAGAATGTTTCCAATACCCTGATCTAGCAGCGTTTCTACATAATATTTAGTTACGCTGCCAAAATTTTCGTCTGTTAAAATTACTGGATCAGCAAACGGCGCTGCAGGTTCGCTCCGGTAGTTTTTGAGAATCATTTGCTTTACCTCATCAGATCCATCCTGACAAAAAATAGTGGCGATGTCTTCTCTTTTAATATCAAATTCGGACTGGTCTTCGGATACCAGTAAGGAAGCCCCGAGTAGTGATTGCTGATCGAGTAAGGAAAGTGAATAAGCAGACTGACCGCTAACTGGAACATAGGCGGCTATGTAGACCAGCTTTTCTATCAGATCTGGTATTTGCTCTGCTACTCCAGATATAATCATACCTGCCATACTATGGCCAGCAAGGATAACTTTGCTGCCAATTGCTGTAATTGCAGCAGTTACATAGGTAATGTAAGATTCCATATGCAGACTATGATGAGCGGTACCGTCGTGCCCATGCCCTGGAAGCTGAACCACTGTTACCAGGTAACCTGCTTTTAAAAGATCCTGTTTTACCATTTCCCATGCGTAAGGAGCCTGCCATGCACCATGCACAAGGACAAATTTTTTCTGTTGGCTTGGGGTATTAATATTTACTGTATTACTGTTCATGATACTGTTATTAAGCTGATTGCTGTGTTTTTAAAAGATATTTATGCGTACCGGACAAAACGAGTTCTCCGTACTGGTTATAGATCGTGGCCGCTGTTTCTACGATTCCTGTAGCGCCCTGGGGTGTTAACGAAATTATTTCTAAGGCAGAATATAAGGTATCACCCGCATTTACTTCTTTTAAAAATTTACAAGAAAGCTCTGTAAATGCAATAAAAACCTCGCCTATTACATGCGGAAACACCGTAGCACCCGGAGCCGTAAATGCCAGTACTTGCAAGCCGTGCACTACGGGAGCTTTATGCCCATGTTTTTGAGCCCAGACGGTATCGTAATGCACAGGGTGGTTATCACAGGATACAGTTTGAAATGCTGCAGAATGTGCATCTGTGAGTGTACGGCTGGGCGCACGAAAAATTTCACCTATAGTAAGCTCTTCAAAAGACCGGGCGGGTACAATTAGAAAATCGTTTGGATTAAATGTAGTTGCTGAATTTTGGTTGTTTAAGTTAGTTTCCATAGCTGTCATTTTACAGCTACTATACCAATAAGGCTACCACATATTAACTAACTAATTATAAATCAGTTAGCAAAACAACACGGAACTGGCTATCACGAAATAGCGTTAATTTATGAAGGGATGTGGAAATCAGCCTTTCAATAGATAAGGATTTGAATAAAAACAACGTTTGATACGGTGAGCTAATAAAAATCAATCTATATTTAGATAAATGAAAAATATCTTTAGCCTGTATGTTCTACAACGATCAGTATTAATTGTTTTGCTGGTATGCCCCCTCCTGTCTATGACTCCTCAAAAGGAAATATCATGGGTAGCGATCGGCGATTCTATTACGTATTTGAATGATCATTTAAATGAAACGGGCAACAGGGTTACTAAAGGTTATTTAACCCGGGTTACGGAAGCGCTGCCAGATTTGCATTATATCAATCAGGGGCATAATGGCTGGACAACGGTTAGGATTGCAAAAGAGATCGAGAAGCTCGGATTAGTAAAAGCAGATCTGTATTCTGTATTTCTTGGTACTAACGACTGGTGGGCGGGTTTACCAGTAGGTACAATGGATGATTATATAAAGGATACGGGAGCTGGTACAACTGCTGGTGCTTATCGTATAATTATAGACAAGCTGCGCAGTCTTAATCCTGGGGCAAAAATAGTATTGATCACACCGATGCAGAGAGGCGATTTTGTATATATCGGTAATGCGAAAAACGGGGCGTACGGTTCATATAAAGATAAAAACAACCAGTCTCTGGAAGATTTTGTGAAGCTGATCGCTGCTATTGGACAACAAGAGAAATTACGGATTGTAGATCTTTATCACAATAACGCACTCCATGTTAAAAAGGCGGTGAAGTTTAAACGCTTAAAAGATCCTGTAAGTGGAGCATACAAGAATTTTAAATATCCGCAGTGGACAACTGTTCCTTTTAATCCGGCAACAGATGAGTATCCTTATCCATCAGCTGCTGTAAATATGACTTATGATGGGCTGCATCCATCAGACAAGGGAAATCAGGTAATCGCAAAAAGCCTTGTTAAGGCATTTAAGGTTGAGTAAACAGCCACTCCATCAAACCCGGCTCCTCGTAAGCCTTTGTCCAGCTGTTATGTCCTACATCCGGATACTCTGTGTATTTTGGCGAGCCTCCGTGCAGTTTGAGCGCCTCTACCAATAGCCTGGAATACTTAACAGGATTTATATTATCATTTTCACCATGAAAAGCCCAGATAGGAATTTTGGCTATCAGGTGCGCTTTTGAAGTATCCGAGACAGAACAAATAGGTACTGCAGCAGCGAAAAATTCAGGTCTCCGCATAATAAAATCAAGTGTACCTTCGCCGCCACCAGAATAACCTGTGATATAGATTTTCTGTCGGTTAACTGGTAATTTATCGATTAGCTGATCCATCAATGCTAAAGTAAGCCTTGCAGGGGGTGTAGGTTCTGGTGTTGATTGTAAGCTTTCTTCAACTTTCGAAAATTTAACCCATACTTGTTTTTTAGGACATTGAGGTGCTAGAATAAAACAAGGATATTTAACTCTTTCCAGATCACCGATCAGGCTATTGGGTATCGCTGTTAATTGCAAATCATTGTCATTTCCACGTGCCCCATCTCCTGCCAAAAAAAGAACAAGGGGATATTTTTTGCTTTTATCATAATTTACTCGATAAAGTATCCGATAAAGTAAACTATCATTTAATGAAATGTATATTTTCCTTTTAAATTCATTTAGCAAATTATGCCTTGCTACGCTTTGCGCATAGCTAGTGCAAGAGTAAATAACTAATAGTAAAGTAAAAACAAATCTGCTTTTGATCATATGAGGTTGATTAGGAATGAACTACTGTATAGTTATGAATGATGATTGATTGATCAAAAACTGAAAATCACTGCTCTAATTTATTTTCCAATAATTTTCATCCGGTGTACTACTCCCCAGTCCCGTAATGCCTGCAGGACCTGGTCCAGACTATGTGCATGTGCGGTTAACGAATATTCTACTGTTGGTGGAAACGTGTCATACACGGTCCTGTTGACGAGCTGGTTCATTTCCAGCTCTTTCAATTCTTTCGACAACATCTTGTCACTGATTCCTGTCACTTCCTTTGAAATTTGCTTAAACCGTTTTGTGCCGGCAGAGAGTGACATCAGTATCTGTAGTTTCCAGCTGCCATTTAAGGCTTCCATCGCATCTCTGATCGCCCTGATATTATTTACTGTGCACCCTTCCTGAATAGCTGCTTCCATGTTACCTAGTTTTAAATCCAACCCTACAAAGATACAGCTTAATACTAACCAGCGGGATAGTGCTAACCTCAGGGATAGTAACACGATTCGGATGGTAAATGCCTTTAAGTTTGCAGTATTAAAATAAAAAATAAATGACAAAGATTCTGAATATTGTTACGAGCACAAAGGGCGAAGCATCCTTTAGCAACAAATTAGCCAATGGATTATTAGAGAAACTAACGGCTATTTATCCCAACAATGAGATACATACGCATAATTTAAATGCCTTTCCAGTTCCGCATTTAGCAGAGCCACATCTTAATTCTTTCTCCACTCCAAGAGAAATGCAAACTGAAGAACACAAAGAAGTGGTTAAATACTCAGATGCGGCAATACAAGAATTGATGGCTGCTGATATTATTGTAATTGGTGTACCGGTTTATAATTTCAGTATACCTTCGATATTAAAAGCATGGATAGACCATATTGTTAGGGCAGGGGTCACTTTCAGTTTCGCTGAAGGCATACCGCAGGGATTGTTGAAAAATAAAAAAGTATATCTTTCAATTTCATCGGGAGCAATTTTTTCTGAAGGGCCAATGAAGGACTATGACTTTGTAGAACCTTATTTAAGGACTATTTTAGGTTTTATAGGCGTTACCGATGTTACTGTTTTAAGAATAGAGGGTACAAATATGCCAGAATTTAAGGACGCGGCATTGCCAATAGCTTTAGACAAATTGAATACCCTGGCTTTTTAAACTGATATATAGAAGCACTTTTAGCTTGCTTTACACTACTGGTGCTTTACACTACTAGTGCTTTTATATTCCTTGATTTTACTATTACGGATTGTATTGAAATGCTGATCGTATTGCATACTATGATAGGTATAACCTATTTCTAATGCTGCATACCATAATTATTTTGACTTCTTAACCGCTTTTTTGGAGGATAAGCGGACAACCAGATCTGATCTGACGATTATTGATGGGGTGAGATAAATATTAATCTTGCCAGCTAAATGTTCGAGCAGGTTTCTTGCTGCTATCTCCCCCATTTCGAACCCGGGATAGTCAATAGTGGTGAGTGCAGGGTCTACATTCCTGGATATCATATCATTGTTAAATCCGGCAAATGCGATATCGCCTGGTATTTTAACCCCTAAACGCTTTAATTCATTCATACAGCTCGCAGCACAGTTATCGTTTGCAACGAACACGGCATCAGCATTGGTGTTTACAATT
>Ga0247730_1000143_pt1 | contig 70877 bp, 64 predicted proteins | sample UWRJL073202C2_FD_180959 | JGI IMG/M metagenome (GOLD analysis project Ga0247730, IMG submission 180959) | Plant litter microbial communities from Arlington Agricultural Research Station in Wisconsin, United States - UWRJ-L073-202C-2 | ecosystem: Environmental > Terrestrial > Plant litter >...
GCAAAATTCTTTTTCTTTTTTACAACTTTTACATCAACGATATCGCCTGGCACGGCTTTATCTACAAACACGACTAACTCGTCTGCTTTTGCTACTCCTTTGCCCTCTTCAGCAATATCAATAATACTTAAGTTGGGAAGGATAGTAACTGTTCCAGCTTTTCTATTTCTACTCATTCTGCTGCAAAGCTAAAGCTTGTATTTAACAGTTCCTATTTTTTAGGCACAGGGATTTTACCGGGATGAGATTTGCAGCCCCTCAATCCGATATCCGCTGTCAGACTTTACTTACCAAAAACACTGAGGATTATCCCAAAAAAGCCCCCGGCAAGGTTAAAGTTCACATCAAATTTTTCATCCACCAGAATAGAAATTTCCAATACCTCTTTACTCATTTCACAAGACGTTATGGCTAAATATAACTGTTTATATACCGAAAACCAAATCGGTATATAAAGAAATAACAATAAATTATTGTTTGGATAACATCCCGTCGTTACAGCGCTGCCTTCACTAAGAAAGGTAATATTTCCTTTTGAAAACTGACGAAATTTTTGCGGACGTCAGCATCACTGACAGATGTAAATGCGAAGGAAAAAACTATACTTTTACTCGCTTTTAGCAGGAATGCGAGGCCCTCTCTTCTGGAAGGGTTATTTTTAAAGTGATCAAGCCCGAGGTAGGCCGAAAGCAGGAGCGATTCCAGCTGATCTGACAGATGTTTAAGAAATTCCTGGGAGTTTGCATTTTCCCTTACAAAATCCCAGCCTATGAACTCGTTGCATACGGTATAGGTGAGCCTGCAGGTTTTCATGACCAGGGCTTTGAGGTGTTCCTCCTCATCGTTGAACTGGGCTTTATTTTTTAAGATTTCGTGCAGGTTAAGGTCCAGGTAATCCATCAGAATGGCGTCCAGCACCTGTTCCTTGCTCTCAAAATATTTATAGATAGTAGCTTTAGCGATCTTTGCCGTCTTGGCAATCTCATTCACACTGGTCTTGTGATACCCATATTTCCTGAATAACTCCTTAGCAGCTCTAATGATGCTCTCTTTAATCTTTTCTGGTTCCATCAATTAGTTACTTGTATTGTATTACCTGCTACCCTTACACTATACTCTTTTAATGACAATGTAGCCGGTGCCTTGGCCGGACTGCCGTCTTCAAGGAGGAATTTAGCTCCTGAACACGGATCACTCACTGTGAAAGCACCCTCATCCAAAACAACTGCACATCTTTTTTCGGGGTTTACCGTACTGCAGCGGTCATATGCCACATACCCGTTTAATATTGTCCTGTACAGCACCAGTCCGGAAACGCCGTAACCCGTAATCAGCACTGCACGTCCTGAGCTGCTCAGATTGATTAGCCTGGGGTCTGTTAAAGGCAGGTTCAGATTCACAGGAACATCGGGTACCACATTGGTTGCTTTACCGCAGCTGCTTAAAATTAACACCAATAGAATACCCCAGGCTACTCTGATCATGTTTAGATCAATGACGTTTTAAATTGTTTAAGGAAACGCGAATCATTTTCCGAGAACAAACGTAAGTCCTTTATTACAAATTTAAGATTTGCAATCCTCTCTATTCCCATTCCAAAAGCAAAACCGCTATATTTTTTACTGTCGATACCACAGTTTTCCAACACATTAGGATCTACCATCCCGCAGCCCAGTATTTCTACCCAGCCGCTATATTTACACAACTGACAGCCAGACCCGCCACAGATTGTACAGGAGATATCCATTTCAGCCGATGGTTCAGTGAAGGGAAAATAAGATGGGCGGAACCGCACTTTTGTACCTTCACCGTAAAGCTCCTGAACAAAGTAAAACAGCGTTTGTTTCAGGTCTGCAAATGAAACTTTTTCATCTACGTATAGGCCTTCAACCTGGTGAAAAAAACAATGCGCCCTTGCCGAAATCGCTTCGTTACGGTAAACACGCCCGGGCATCAATGCCCTGAACGGCGGCTTTCCGGCCTCCATCATCCTTACCTGTACAGATGAAGTATGTGTCCTCAGTGCAATATCACCCTGTTCACCTCCCTTTTTTATAAAAAAAGTATCCTGCATATCTCTTGCCGGATGTTCTTCGGGGAAATTCAGGGCAGAGAAATTGTGCCAGTCATCTTCGATCTCGGGCCCTTCGGCCACTACAAACCCAAGTTTACTAAAGATATCAACGATCTCTCTTCTCACCAAGGCCAGGGGGTGTCTCGTTCCAACTTCAAAACCTGCACCCGGAAGTGTAAGGTCCAGTCCGGCATCTTTCCCGGTCAGTTCAGCGGTTTCCTGCTCTTTCAGCGTTTGGTATTTTGCTTCAGCAAGTTGTTTAAATTCATTTAAAACCTTTCCGAGAGTTCTTTTTTCTTCGGGAGAAACTGCCTTAAATTCATCAAAAATATCTTTTATAATCCCTTTTGTACCAAGGAATTTTATTCTAAATTGTTCCAGTTCATCAGCATTTTCTGTAGAAAACGCATTTATTTCAATCGTATACTGTGTGATTTTATCTTGCAACATAATGCCAAATATACAGCTATTTCATTAATATATTTACACGCCCCTATACCTTTACATTGCAAGGCCGTCTCCTCTGTGCATAAGGAGACGGCCTGAAGCATATCTGATAAAATAAATCAGGCTCAGATCACTTTCAGCTCTTTACCTATTTTCACAAATGCGGCAATGGCTTTGTCAAGATGATGCTGTTCATGTGCAGCTGAAAGCTGTACACGGATGCGCGCTTTCCCCTGTGGAACAACCGGATAATAAAACCCGATTACATAAATGCCTTCATCGAGCATTTTTGCTGCAAATTCCTGCGCAAGTTTAGCATCATATAACATCACAGGTACAATAGGATGCACCCCTTCTTTGATATCAAACCCGGCAGCGGTCATTTTCTGGCGGAAATACATGGTATTTTGTTCCAGCTTATCCCTCAGCTCTGTGGTTTCACTTAAAAGATCCAGTACCGCAATAGAAGCCCCTGCAATAGCCGGGGCCAGTGTGTTGGAAAACAGATAAGGCCTTGAACGCTGACGCAGCATATCGATGATCTCCTTTTTACCTGCAGTAAAACCTCCAGAAGCACCACCTAATGCTTTACCCAAAGTTCCTGTAATAATATCAATGCGGTCTATTACGCCGCAGTGTTCATGTGTGCCCCTGCCGGTTTTGCCCATAAAGCCGGAGCAGTGAGATTCATCAATCATTACCAGGGCCTGATATTTATCAGCAAGGTCACAAATTTTATCCAGCTGCGCAATGGTGCCGTCCATAGAGAAAGCGCCATCGGTAACAATGATCCTGTGCCTGTTGGTAGAAGCAGCTTTCAGCTGTTCTTCCAGATCTGCCATATCATTATGTTTATAGCGGAATCTTTTGGCTTTACATAAACGTACGCCGTCAATAATTGAGGCATGGTTAAGTTCATCTGAAATAATTGCGTCCTGTTCATTGAACAGGGGTTCAAAAACGCCGCCGTTTGCATCAAAAGCCGCTGCATACAGGATGGTATCTTCGGTTCCCAGAAATTCAGACAGTTTCTGTTCAAGTTCTTTATGTACGTCCTGTGTCCCGCAGATAAACCGGACAGAAGACATTCCGTAACCATACTTGTCGATAGCACTTTTCGCCGCAGCAGTTACTCTCGGATCTGATGAAAGGCCAAGGTAATTATTGGCGCAGAAGTTAACTACTTCCTGGCCTGTACTTACTTTGATATCGGCTCCCTGAGGCGTTACAATTACCCGCTCACGTTTATATAGCCCGTCTTTTTCTATTTGTTCCAGTTCCTGTTGCAGCACAGGTTGCAGTGTTTTGTACATAAGGTTTTTATAATTGATCGGTCAAAGTTATAAAATATCATCTTAAGCAGGTAAAAGTTGGGCTATCTTTCTTTGCGCACAACTCTGGCTCAGGGAGAACAGCGCGGAAACTCTTTTAAACAGTGTTCTGATCATCACATCGCCGGCGCAGAACCCTTCATCAATCAGGTCCAGGTTAATTACATGGAACATGATCACCTCCTCCATCGTATTGCAGGGGAAGACCTCATTTAAATCATCAGTGATATTGACCGTAAATTTTAGCAACTCTTTCAGACCGGCATGCATTTCTATGCCCCAGTAAGCCGCTATAAAATACCTGATACTAAAAACTGCACTTTCATTCAGATAAATAATATTTAACTGCGGGTCATTGTACCCGTCTTTCAGATTCCTTTCTACCCTGAGCAGACATTGCCGGGCATGTTGCAGCAAGGAATGGAGTGCCTGCTTCTCCCTGTCGCTGGTAAAGCAAACCGGTGGTAATGGTGCGGGCAGCAGGCCAAGCGCATTTTTATTTCCGTAAAGCAGTATACCGTTTCTGAAAATACTGGAAAAAAACCTGCTCTCATTTTGCAGGCTTAAAAGTACATCCCGCATCCTGAAGACCATAATATTACCCGCGGTATGGGCAGCACAGCTGCGTCTTGCAATTTCCATTACTACACTATCCGGCAGGGTTTCATCGTTATTGATCATTAAGAAAATGTCAAATACCGAGGAGTTACCTTTTCGTACCCCTGAATTCGAAAATGCGGAGCTTTGAAAATTAATACTGGCCCGGTGGCCGTAACAGATAATAGCCAATGGATTTAAAGCCCTTTTAAGGTCTCTGCTCAGGTGATTCAGCTTATTCTGCTGTTCACCATTTAGGTTTGAAATTGAGGTTCTCATAACAAGTTGATTTGGTTAAATTAACGACAGTGAATAAAAAATAATTTAAACTACATACATATTCAAATATTTATTTCGTATATTGCAATAAATTATAAAGTAAAGATAATACATCTTTGTTATAATAAAGCTATATATTAATAATTAATTTTCGTAATTAGATAAATGACTGATAATCAAAGAGAAAATTTCGGACCTCGATTAAAAGAGATACGGTTAGCGAAGAAAATGACCCTGCAGGAGTTCTACGGAGTGATCGCTAAACACGTAAACAACTTCTCGCCTATAGAAAATGGCGCAAGAAAAATTGGCAAACGACTTTCAGAAGATGTGATCAAACATTATCACATCAATGAAAAATGGCTGGCTACAGGAACCGGGAACATGTTTTCAGATGAAGAACTTCATCAGTTTGATCCTGCTGCTAAAGCAGAACCGAATGAGGGAGTTCCATTTATTAACATCAACCCCTCGGAGATCTCCTCAGGAGAATTTAACCTGTTACGTGAGAAGCCTGAATATTATGTCAATTTCAGGCCCTTTAATGATTGTGATGCTTACCTTCCCGTATACGGGGACAGCATGTATCCAAAATATGCAAGTGGCGAGATCATTGCCGTAAGGGAAGTGATCAATAAAGAAATTATTCAGTGGGGCGAAGCTTATCTGGTCATTGCTGATGAATATGCAAATAACATCACCACTGTAAAATTACTTTTTGAACACCACACCAGCAGCAAGATCGTGCTGCGTGCATCCAATCCAAATTATAAGGGTGATACGATACTGGAAAGGAGTGCCATCAAAAGACTATTTATTGTAAAAGGAAAAATAACCAGGAATCAACTTTAGCAGGCAGATGGGAAAATTGGTTATACAAGAAAGGGATGATCCATCCAGAGTCATCCCTTTTCTAACCAAATATAAACCTGTATGAACGGGTTTTTCTTTTATGATATCCTTAGAACACCTGCAATTTTCAGTATAAAATTACATAATGCTAAATTTATCGTAGTAATCTTTTTAATATTGAGCATTTCACAACCAAAGATGATCATTTCAACCATCCCTTGCACAATATTAACATTTTTTAACAACTTAACATGATGCATTTCCAATTTTATATCATAAATGCCAAAAAGTTAACGCGAAATACCATAATTTATTATTGTTAAATAAATAAATCACATTATTGACACAAAAACAACGCTAATACTCCTCCTGGTTGTATAATTAGCTGGAGATAAATTCTCAGGTATTTAACCATCGTTTTACCTCATCTGCGTAACTACCGCTGATAGGTAGTTCTACAGACGTTAATTTAATTTTTCTGTTCTGAACTGATCTTACTTTCTTCACGGGTACAATAAAACTGCGGTGAATCCGCTTAAATTCAGTAGCAGGGAGCTTCTCAAGTATCCGTTTCAAGGGCATTAATGTAAGTACCGGCGAGAGCCCGTCCAGGTGAATCTTTACATAATCTTCCATACTCTCCAGGTATTCAATGTTTTTCAGCACAATTTTTACCATCCTGTATTCTGAGTGTACGTATATACTTGCATCGTCAGATAAGGACTGTAGATTATTCTTATAATTATGATAATCTAACGCTTTGTGGATAGCCCTGGTGAACCGTTCAAAATCTATTGGTTTTAGCAGGTAATCAATCGCCTGAAGCTCAAATCCCTCAAAGGCAAATTGTTTATATGCCGTAGTGAATATGATCATAGGTTTCTTTTCAAGGGCCCTGGCAAGGTCAATACCGGAAATATCAGGCATATTGATATCCAGAAACAGCAAATCTACGTCGGTTCTGTTCATATATTCAGCTCCTGAAACGGCATCTTCAAATGTTTGTAAGAGCTCAAGATCAGGAAAACGCGAGATATAGGTACTGATCAGTTCTGCGGCCAGGGGCTCATCGTCTATTGCAACACATTTTAAAGGCATACAATTAATTATGTTTGCTTTAAATATATAAATTATGATCAAGAACGAAGTACCAGGTCTACAGTAAAAAGCGTTTCAGACCGGACGATCTCAAGGTTGTGTTTGCCCGGATACAGATGTTCCAGCCTTTTCCTCGTATTAACAATTCCTATCCCCGTTCTTTCAATATGTTTTTTACTGTTAAATATGGTGTTTTGGCTGTGAAAAATAATGTTACCTTTTTCCATACGGACACTGATGACAATCAATGCGGGCACATGATTGCTGAGCCCGTATTTGAAAACGTTTTCTATGAAGGTCATCAGCAGCAGGGGACAGATCTGGTAGTCTGCAGGCTCCCCCTCTACGGTATAATTCAGCGTAACCATTTTTCCAAGACGGAGTGTCTGCAAGTCGATGAAATTACTGATACAACTTAACTCGCTTGACAGGGGAACAAAATCAGCCTCTGCTTCATCCGTTACATAACGCATAATATTGGACAACTTCATGATGCTCTCTGAAGTTTTCTCACTTCCTATCACCGAAAGTGTATAGATATTATTCAGGGTGTTATAGAGGAAATGCGGATTGATCTGTGCTTTTAAAAAAGAAAGCTCAGCAATCGCCTTGTCGGCCTCAGCAAGGATTGCCCGTTTTTCGGTAATCTGCCATTGTTCCACAGATTTTAATGCCATCCCAAAAGCAATCACGAGCACAAAGATCAGCAAGCTGTTGATGTCGATACGGCGCGCCATACGGTCTGGTCGTCCATTCATCGGAGGTCCGTTAAACCTCCCTCCCGGCCGGTGAAATCCGTCACCGGGTTCGTTAAAATCAAATCCTCCATTATTCCGGGGTGGCATTCTGCGCATTTCAAAGCGGAAATGATGGTCCCGGCTGTTCATCAGCCGGTCAAACGGTCTTAAATAAAATACTCCTGCAAAAAGCAGTGCAATACATAAGAAATACGCGGTATATTTTTTGCGGATAAAATAATCAGGAATAAGATAAGAGAAGTTGATATAGAAAAGCGAGATATAACATACGCAGAAACGGACAAACGGTGGTGAATACAGCGTTCCTGCCCAGTTTGATCCTTGCCCATTCTCCATGAACAGGAGCGGCAACATTAAAAATAACAGCCAGCCGGCAATGTGTAAAACGATAGAAAATGCCTTCAGACGTAACATATACAAATTAAACACTATTCCTTGAAAGCAGATATTGTTTATCGGTGAATAGCTAATTTATATAGATGAAGCCAATGAGCTGCACGCTACTATTTAGTGTTCTTGCTTACCGTAGGTGTTTGGGCTGCCAGAATGTGGCCTTTTTTCTTAGCCATTTTATAAGTACCCAGAACAACCATAGAGGCTGCAACAATTGCGAAAAGGAAATTAAATGATCTCTTATCCATAATATTTGAATTAGTCTTAAATAATCACAAATCTCATGCCCGATTTGAGCATTGCTGTAGATAATTTGAATATTTAGGATATAAAATTCTTTACTGCAGCAATAAGACGTTGATTATTAATCCTAATTTAAAATTAATTAATAATAATAACAAATAATTCAATAAATTTTAGAAAATTTATTTTGATATAAGAGAGGGTTCTTCGGCGTTAATAGCTTTCCATATCATGTCCTTTAATTCAGTAATACCTTTTTGCGCAACTGAAGAAATAAAAATTGACGGGATATGGGCTGGTAAGTCTTTCTCCATTTCTGCAACCAGTTCATCATCAAGCATATCAGATTTGGTAATAGCCAGTAAGTGCGGCTTTTGCATCAATTCGGGATTGTATTCAAGCAATTCCGTTTTCAGGATCTCGTATTCAGCTTTGATAGACCTGCCTGTATCAGCAGGGACCATAAATAAAAGCACTGAGTTACGTTCTATATGCCGTAAAAAGCGGTATCCTAAACCTTTTCCTTTTGACGCCCCTTCAATGATGCCGGGGATATCAGCCATCACAAAAGACTGACTGCCACGATAAGAAACAATTCCAAGATTTGGTACCAGTGTAGTAAAGGGATAATCGGCAATTTCTGGTTTTGCTGCAGATACTACAGATAACAAGGTTGATTTTCCTGCATTGGGAAAGCCTACAAGGCCTACGTCTGCCAGCACCTTTAGCTCAAGAACAATCCATTGCTCAATACCAGATTCACCGGGCTGCGCAAAACGGGGAGTTTGTAAAGTAGAAGTCTTAAAATGCCAGTTTCCCAGACCACCGCGGCCACCCGGAGTTAAAATCTCTGTTTGTCCGTCTTCGGTAATTTCAAACAGTACTTCACCAGTTTCAGCATCTTTGGCTATTGTACCAAGAGGCACTTCAAGCAGTTCGTCTTTACCGAACTTTCCGGAACTGGTAGAACTTGATCCGGGCCCACCGTCCGAGGCAATAATATGTTTGCGGTATTTAAGATGGAGCAGTGTCCAGAATTGCGCATTACCCTTTAGGATAACGTGCCCTCCTCTTCCGCCATCACCACCATCCGGACCACCGGTAGAAGTCATTTTATCACGGTGCAAATGTGAAGATCCTGCCCCTCCTTTACCGGAACGGCAGCATATTTTAACGTAATCTACAAAATTTGAACCTTGTGACATAACTCTTTTTTAATACTGATCTACCACTTCACATAATTCAGCAAAGATGTCATCAATCTTACCGATGCCATTTACTTTACTCAATTTGTGCTGTGCTTCGTAATATGGCAAAACATGGATGGTCTTGCTGAAATACTCTTCAATGCGCTTTTGTAATTTGTCTGCCTGGTCATCAACCCTATTGGTTAATTTCTGACGCTCGGCAATCCTTTTTGTGAGCTCTTCCTGATCAACATCCAGCGCAATAACTGCTGTGATTGAACTTCCTTTACTTTCCAGGAATTCATCCAATGCAGCAGCCTGAGCCACTGTTCTCGGAAAACCGTCAAAAATAAATCCTTTAGCTCCGGGATTCTTTTCTACTTCCTCTTCCAGCATTGCAATGGTAATTGCATCGGGAACAAGTTGTCCGTCAGCGATCAGTGCACTCACTTGTTGTCCAAGCGGGGTCTGGTTGCTGATATGTGCTCTGAAAATATCACCTGTCGAGATGTGTTTTAACTGATAACGATCAATTAATTTTTCTGATTGGGTGCCTTTACCTGCACCCGGTGGGCCAAAGAGAACAAAATTAAGCATTTGGGTTGTCTTTAAAATTTTAAAAGCCTTTCCGCCACAGGCAGCAAGGCTTTTCTCAGTTGATTGTGCACTTGTAGGGATTCGAACCCCAAACCTTCTCATCCGTAGTGAGATGCTCTATCCAATTGAGCTACAAATGCATTCCGTTCGTTACGGGATTGCAAAAGTAGTATTTGTAATCGGATTTCAAAACTTTTTCTAAAAATAAAGTTCCAATCCGGCACAAACACCCACCCGGTTACCCTTCAAGAACCTTCTTAATTGCATTAAAATCAGGAAGATCGCCTGCTGATTCCAAAACTTCAGCGTACATCACTTTTCCTTCTTCGTCAATCACAAATGCCGCTCTTTTTGAAACTCCTTTGAGGTGAAATGCGAATTCCTCGTAAAATGCACCGTATGCTGGCGAAGCTTCTTTATTAAAATCAGACAATAAAGGGAACTGATAAAACTGTTCCTCTTTGAATTTTGCCAGGGTGAAAGGAGAATCAACTGAAATCCCCAGTACTGCGGCATTCATTCCTTCATAAAAGCCGAAACTATCCCTCATGGTACAAAGCTGAGTGGTACATGTACCGGTAAAAGCCATTGGAAAAAATTGGATTACTACCTTCTTTCCTTTAAAATCAGCCAGCGTGATTTCTTTCAATTCCGAACTTACCAGTTTAAAGTCTGGTGCCTGGTCTCCTGTTTGTAATCCCATTATATATATTAGTTTGTTAAAGTTCTCTTTCCTGAAGCTGACTGTCCAGCAATGCAAGCCCCTGCTCAAAACTATGCGGCTTGTAACCAAGCTCATTGATGGCTTTATCCAGGATGAACCCGGTTTTAACAGGCCGCTTTGCAGCCTGGTTAAGGGAGGCCGAACTGATCTCCCTGATCAGCTCTTTATTGAGCCCCCAGAAACGGGCAACCTTATGTACCAGTTCTGAGATACTCATCATTTCCTTACCTGAAACATTGAATATACCATGTGCGTCTTGTTCCGCTATCAGCAGACAGCCTTCGGCCAGGTCTTCCGCAAGGGTAGGCATTCTCCACTGGTCGTTCACTACATTGATCGGATCGCCCTTTTCCAGTGCCTCTTTTGCCCAGAGCACAATGTTGCTCCTGCTCTTTTCATTTACGATGCCATATACGATGATCGTACGCACGATAGCCCATTTACACTGTGCATTTTTGACAAGCTCCTCTGCCTCAAGTTTGGTCATGCCGTAATAACTCAAAGGATTTGGGGTATCCTGTTCATCATACGGGCCATTGGCTCCATCGAAGATGAAATCTGTAGACAAATGGATCAGTTGTATATCATATTCACTGCAGATTTCAACCAGCGTTTTTACCGCCTCCACGTTCAGCTGATGAGCCAGTTCTTTTTGCTCATGGCATTTATCAACATTTGTCAGCGCGGCTGTGTGGATGATTGAATCCGGTCGGTATTTTTCTATGACCGCTCTTACGTTCGCCGGATCAAGGATGTCCATCGAAGCATATTGATAACCTTCGGTAACTTTAAAACGATTCAGTCCTTTTGATGTTGCAACCAGGTTAAACTGCCTGCCGGACAAAATAGCAGAGGTTATTTTTTGTCCCAGCAGCCCGTTACTGCCGGTTACTAATATCGTTTTCATAGCTGCTAAACTATCAATAAAAAAACTGTGGAAAAACTTTTTATTTATATATAAAAAATATATTGGAAAATCTTAGCTTTGCAAACCGAATTGCAGGCTTTAAACAGGTCTTTAACAATTTGATATTTATAATTTTACCAAAAACAATATATGCCTAACATTGGAAAAATAGCGCAGATTATAGGACCGGTAGTAGACGTGAGTTTTGCTGACGATGCTCATTTACCTCAAATCTTCTCTGCATTAGAGATTGAAAAAGAAAACGGACAAAAGATCGTTTTAGAAGTTCAACAACATCTTGGTGAAGACCGTGTACGTACCATTGCGATGGACTCGACAGATGGTCTGGTTCGCGGAATGTCTGTATTAAGCACAGGATCCCCAATCAAAATGCCTGTTGGAGATCAAATCAAAGGTCGTTTATTCAATGTTATAGGTGAAGCAATTGATGGTATCAATGCAGTTGATAAAACTGTTGGAAAGTCCATCCACAATGCACCTCCGCGTTTCGACGAGCTTTCAACGGAATCAGAAGTACTTTACACAGGTATCAAAGTAATCGATTTATTAGAGCCTTACGTTAAAGGTGGTAAGATCGGTTTATTTGGTGGTGCAGGTGTTGGTAAGACTGTATTGATCATGGAGCTGGTAAACAACATTGCGAAAGCATACGATGGTCTGTCGGTATTCGCAGGAGTTGGAGAACGTACACGCGAAGGAAATGACCTTTTACGTGAATTTATCGAATCTGGTGTAATCAACTATGGCGAGGAATTCCTTCATTCAATGGAAGAAGGCGGATGGGACCTGAGTAAAGTTGATACCGAAAAATTAAAAGAATCTAAAGCAACACTGGTATTCGGTCAGATGAACGAGCCTCCTGGTGCACGTGCACGTGTAGCTTTATCAGGACTAACCGTTGCTGAATATTTCCGTGATGGTGATGGAGAAGGCGCAGGAAAAGATATCCTTTTCTTCGTTGACAACATCTTCCGTTTTACACAGGCAGGTTCAGAAGTGTCGGCACTTTTAGGCCGTATGCCTTCTGCGGTAGGTTACCAGCCAACACTGGCTACAGAAATGGGATTAATGCAGGAACGTATTACCTCAACTAAACGTGGTTCAATTACATCTGTACAGGCTGTATATGTTCCTGCGGATGATGAGACTGACCCGGCTCCGGCTACTACGTTTGCCCACCTTGATGCCACTACATTATTATCACGTAAAATTGCTGAGCTTGGTATCTACCCTGCTGTAGATCCACTAAACTCTACATCACGTATCCTTTCGCCTGCTGTTTTAGGTGATGAGCATTACAATACTGCTCAGCGCGTAAAAGAATTGCTGCAACGTTACAAAGAACTGCAGGATATCATTGCCATCTTAGGTATGGATGAGTTATCTGAAGAAGATAAACTGGTTGTTCACCGCGCACGCCGTGTTCAGCGTTTCTTATCTCAGCCTTTCCACGTAGCTGAACAGTTTACAGGCTTGAAAGGTGTATTGGTTGACATCAAAGAAACGATCAGGGCATTTAACATGATCATGGATGGTGAGGTTGACGAATATCCTGAAGCTGCATTTAACCTGGTAGGTAGCATTGAAGATGCAGTTGAAAAAGGTAAGAAACTATTAGCTGAAGCAAACGCTTAATCAGGCGTATACACTTAATATATGACATTAGAAATATTAACACCAGATAAAAAAATCTTTGAAGGCGAAGTAACAGCGGTTACAGTACCGGGAACAATGGGATCTTTCCAGATATTGAGAGACCATGCGCCAATTATTTCTACTTTGGAAGATGGTCCGGTAATTATTAAAACTAAAGCTGACGAGGAGATCATTGTGATTAAAGGCGGAGTAGTTGAAGTTTTAAAAAACAAGATTATTGTTTTGGCGGAAGGTGTTGCCTAATATCTAAGTATAAATCATTTATAAAAGAGAGCATTCAAAAAATGCTCTCTTTTTTTATACGTTATAACATAAATTCACGTACTTTACATTACTGTAAAACATACAGGTATTTTCAACTTCTTACAGCCATTTACCAATTTTAGGCAGAATTTAGTTGAATTACAATGCAAGCATAATACCTATACCGAATACCGAAATCATATTTGGTATAGATGTCTCCACTTTTACAAACGCGAATACCTGTAAAAACAGAATATTATTCTTAAATACCGAATACAATCTATATAATATTTTTTTTCATTTATTTTCAATCTGCTATTGACAGTTTGTAAAGCATAAAGTAAATTGGTTTTATATAAAGACAACAAAAAAGACACCGAAATGAACACTTCATTTACAGCAAACCTAAACGTCATTATTAACCTGACTAACCTCCTGATTCTTCAGGACAATAAGGCGCTGTAAATGATTATTTAATAAAATATCTGAAAGCGCCCCCCAAAAGAGGCGCTTTTTTAATGAACTCAAACAAATATACCAGGAACCACAAATGCAATACTACGATTCAAATACGGTGCTTTACCTAAACGGACAGTTTATCAAATCAGCTGAGACAAAAACAGATTTGTATGGTCAGTCCCTGCACTATGGTTATGCCGTATTTGAAGGAATCAGAGCGTATAAAACCCACAACGGAACCCGCATCTTTAAAGCTAAAGAACACTTTGACCGCTTGCAGCGCTCTGCCGAACTGATGCACATCCCCTTTCCGTTTGATACAGAAGAACTGATCAGGCAGACGTACAAATTATTAAAGAAAAATAACCTGAAAGATGCATACATCCGCCCGCTGGTTTACTGCGGACAGAATATGTCACTCAGCCCGGCAACAGAATCTTCCATCATGATCTGTGCATGGGAATGGGGAGCTTACCTGGGCAATGAACAGTTGAAGGTAGGTATATCCAGTTATCAGCGGCCTAATCCCAAATCTACCCACGTAGAGGCTAAAGCAAGCGGGCACTATATCAACTCTATCCTGGCAACTACAGAAGCCAGGAATAATGGTTTTGATGAAGCTATTCTGCTTGATATGCATAACAACATAGCAGAGGCTCCCGGAGCCAATATCTTTATCGAGAAAAACGGGAAGTTGTATACTCCCCCGCTGGGCAGCATACTACCGGGAATCACCAGAGCAACAGTGATCAGGTTGTGTAAAACACTGGATATCGAATGTATTGAAAAACACCTCTCGGTTGATGAGCTGAAAAATGCAGACAGTGCCTTTTTCTGCGGAACAGCAGCAGAGATCATTGGCATCGCTTCAGTTGATGAAGCGGTATTCCCGGCAATATGGACAGAGACCTTAGGCGCAACGATCCAAAGAACCTATAAAGCAGTAGTATTAGAAAAACAAAATTACGAAGTAATCATATAACAAGTAAAATAGAAAATGTCACAACAACCAGAACTAAACCGCTACAGTAAAGTTTTAACACAAGATCCTACACAGCCAGGAGCACAGGCCATGTTATATGGAATTGGCCTGACCACTGAGGATATGAAAAAAGCACAGGTAGGGATTGCCAGCATGGGTTATGATGGTAATACCTGCAATATGCACCTGAATGATCTTGCAAAGATTGTCAAAGACGGCGTCTGGAGCAATGATATGGTTGGTTTAACTTTCGGTACAATTGGTGTAAGTGACGGTATGTCTAACGGTACCGATGGAATGCGTTACTCACTGGTATCCAGGGATGTGATTGCAGATTCAATTGAAACCATCTGTGGCGGGCAATATTATGACGGCCTGATCACGATCCCAGGTTGTGATAAGAACATGCCGGGTTCTATTATGGCAATGGGACGCCTGAACAGACCATCAATCATGGTTTACGGAGGCAGTATCCATTCCGGAAAATACAAAGGGAAATCACTGAATATCGTATCAGCCTTTGAAGCGCTGGGAGAAAAATTAGCAGGTAATATATCTGAAGAAGACTATCAGGGCGTGATCCGCAATACCTGCCCCGGAGCCGGTGCATGTGGCGGTATGTACACTGCCAATACGATGGCATCAGCCATTGAAGCTATGGGAATGAGCCTTCCGTACAGTTCTTCTTATCCTGCTACAAGTGATGAGAAAAAACAGGAATGTACCGATGCAGGAAAAGCGATCAGGTTATTACTGGAAAAAAATATCCTTCCGTCAGATATCATGACGGAGAAATCGTTTCACAATGCAATCGTAACGGTGATGGTATTGGGTGGATCAACCAATGCAGTACTACACTTAATTGCAATGGCAAAGTCAATAGGATTAAGCCTCACACTGGAAGATTTTCAGCGTATCAGTGACAGCACCCCTGTTCTGGCCGACTTAAAACCAAGCGGACAATATTTAATGGAAGATGTTCATGAGATAGGTGGTGTTCCCGCCATCTTAAAATATCTTCTTAAAGTAGGATTGGTTCATGGTGACTGTATCACCGTTACCGGTAAAACCTTGGCAGAAAACGTTGCCGATGCACGTGACCTTGACTTTGAGACACAAAAAGTAATTTTCCCGGTGGAACAACCTTTAAAACCTACAGGCCACCTGCAGATGCTGTATGGTAACCTTGCTGAAAAAGGTGCTGTGGCTAAGATCAGCGGTAAAGAAGGTGAAAAGTTTGAAGGCCCTGCCCGCGTATTTGAAGGCGAACAAAACCTGATTGCCGGTATCCAAAGTGGAAAAGTGCAGCGCGGTGATGTAGTGGTAATTATTCAGGTTGGCCCTAAAGGAGCACCCGGAATGCCTGAAATGCTGAAACCTACCTCCGCAATCATCGGAGCAGGATTAGGTAAATCTGTAGCCCTGATTACTGACGGACGTTTTTCTGGTGGTACCCACGGATTTGTGGTAGGCCACATCACACCAGAAGCATGGGACGGCGGAAATATAGGCCTTGTAAAAGACAATGATATCATCACTATTGATGCTGTTAACAATACCATCCAGCTGAACATTTCTGATGAGGAACTTGCAGCACGCAGAGCAGCGTGGGTGCAATTGCCCCCACCAGTGAAAAGCGGTGTACTCTATAAATATATTAAACAGGTAAGCAATGCCAGTGAAGGGTGTGTAACTGACGCCTACACAGATTAATTAACCAGGACCCCAAATTAAACCCAATTAAAATGGAAACAGTACAAGAGGAAGCAACAACGTTGGCCCAACCCAAAAAAACGACAACGGTTTCGGGCGCAGTTGCCTTGCTGGAAGGATTAATTGCCGAAGGAACAGAAGTAATTTTCGGCTATCCCGGAGGCGCCATCATGCCTATATATGATGCAATCTATGATTATAAAGAAAAGTTAAACCATATATTAGTCAGGCATGAGCAGTGCGCCGCACATGCTGCCCAGGGGTTTGCGCGCAGCTCCGGCAAAGTGGGAGTTGTATTTGCTACCAGTGGCCCCGGTGCTACAAACCTGGTAACAGGCATAGCGGATGCGCAAATAGACAGTACTCCGCTGGTATGTATTACGGCACAGGTTTTTGCAACTCTTTTAGGTACTGATGCTTTCCAGGAAACAGACATCATCAATATCAGTGCCCCTGTTACAAAATGGAGCTACCAGGTAACCGATGCAAGCGAGATCCCTGCCGCACTGGCTAAGGCTTTCTATATTGCACGCAGCGGCAGACCAGGCCCTGTTTTAATTGACATTACCAAGAATGCACAGATACAGCTTTTTGAATATGAGGGATATACACCCTGCAATCATATCCGTAGCTACCGCCCTAAACCCATTGTAAGAAATGAGTATATTGAGCAGGCTGCGGCATTGATCAACAGCGCAAAAAAACCTTTCATCCTGTTTGGTCAGGGAGTGATCTTAGGAGCAGCAGAACAGGAATTTAAAGCCTTTGTTGAAAAGAGCGGTATTCCTGCTGCCTGGACAATTCTTGGTGCAGGTGCAATCCCCACAGATCACCCGCTGAATGTAGGGATGCTTGGAATGCATGGCAACTACGGCCCGAATGTACAAACCAACTCCTGTGATGTAATGATCGCTGTGGGCATGCGTTTTGACGACAGGGTAACAGGCCGCCTGGATAAATATGCGAAACAGGCAAAGGTTGTCCATCTGGATATCGACCCTGCTGAGATTGATAAAAATGTTAAAGCTGATGTTCCTGTTTGGGGCGATTGTAAAGAGACCCTGCCCCTGTTAACCAACCTGATCACCGAAAGGAAACATGATTCCTGGCTGGCAGAATTTAAAGCTTTCGAAAAAATAGAAGAGGAAGAACTGATCCGTAAAGAGCTGGAGCCTCAAACCGGTGAGCTGACAATGGGCGAGGTCATCAATCAGCTGAACCTCTTGACCAAAGGGGAAGCCATCATTGTGAGTGACGTTGGTCAGCATCAAATGATCGCATGCCGGTATGGCAAACTGAATACCAGCCGCCTGAGTGTAACAAGTGGCGGCCTGGGTACAATGGGCTTTGGTTTACCTGCGGCTATTGGTGCTAAATTAGGTGCTCCAAACCGCACGGTCGTTGCCGTAATTGGTGATGGTGGTTTTCAGATGACGCTGCAGGAACTGGGTACAATCATGCAATTTGGAGTTGACGTTAAAATTCTGATCCTCAATAACCAGTTTTTAGGAATGGTTCGCCAGTGGCAGGATCTTTTCAATGAAAAACGTTATTCGTTTGTAGATATTACCAGTCCTGATTTTGTAAAACTTGCCGACTCTTACAGCATTGCGGGCAGAAAAGTTACAGAACGTGAAAAGATCGTAGAAGGGCTCCAGGAAATGCTGAACCATCCCGGATCTTTCCTGCTGGAAGTAATGGTTGGCAAAGAAGATAACGTATTTCCTATGGTTCCACAGGGCAGTAGTGTAAGTGAAATCAGATTTAAATAAGTATTGATCATGAGCGACGCACAAAATATAGAATTAGCAAATGCTAAACAGGAATATACCATTACCGTATATACCGAAAATCAAATAGGCATACTTAACCGTATCGCCATCATTTTTTCAAGAAGAAAGATCAATATTGAAAGTCTGAACGTCTCCCCCTCAGAAATTGAGCATATCCACCGTTTTAATATTCTCATCACAGAAACTGAAGAGGTGTTACGTAAACTTGCCAAACAAATTGAAAAACAGATAGATGTATTAAAAGTATACTACAATACCAATGATGATATTATCTGGCAGGAACTTGCACTGTATAAAGTACCTACAGATGTTGTTGCAGAAAAAGTGTTTGTAGAGCGACTGCTGCGCGAAAATGGCGCCAGGGTAGTAGTGATCCGCAAGGACTATACTGTATTCGAAACTACAGGCCACCGCTCGGAAACAGATAAACTAATAGAAGTGCTGCAACCTTACGGGCTGATAGAATTTGTACGCAGTGCAAGGGTAGCCATCATTAAGGACAGCGAAGGCTTTAACAGCAAACTTAGAGAGTTTGAAAGACTTGAACCTGGGCAGGAAGTTATAGAAAACGAATTCCTGGATAAGGAAAAAGATGTATTCACCATGTAATTCACAAATCCGGCCGGCTTAGTTGGTCAACAAAATATAATTTAGAAAACCTTAAAATCAAAAAACAACAAAACGATGTCAAATTATTTTAACACATTGCCTCTCAGAGAGAAACTAAACCAATTAGGTGTCTGTGATTTCATGGACAGTTCTGAATTTCTGGACGGTGTAAATGCCTTAAAAGGAAAAAAACTGGTAATTGTAGGCTGCGGTGCACAGGGCCTGAACCAGGGTTTAAACTTAAGAGATAGTGGTTTAAATATTGCCTATGCTTTACGTAAAGAAGCTATTGAAGGCAAAAGAGATTCATGGAAAAATGCCACTGAAAATAACTTTACAGTAGGCACATATGAGGAACTGATCCCTGAGGCTGACCTGGTGATTAACCTTACTCCTGACAAGCAGCACACTGCAGTTGTGAATTCAGTAATGCCTTTCATGAAACAAGGCTCTACCCTGTTGTACTCACATGGTTTCAACATTGTAGAAGAAGGATTGCCTGTCCGTAAAGATATTACGGTGATCATGGTGGCCCCTAAAAGCCCGGGAAGTGAAGTGCGCGCAGAATACGTGAGGGGCTTCGGCGTTCCTACATTAATCGCAGTACACCCTGAAAATGATCCTGAAGGAAAAGGTTTGGTACAGGCAAAAGCTTATTGTGTTGGAACAGGCGGGCACCGTGCCGGTGTATTGAAATCATCTTTCGTTGCGGAAGTAAAATCAGATCTGATGGGCGAGCAAACTATACTTTGTGGTCTATTGCAGACAGGTTCTATTCTTTCGTTTGATAAAATGGTTGAAAAGGGAATTGATGCAGGTTATGCATCCAAACTTGTTCAATATGGTGTGGAAGTAATCACTGAAGCTTTAAAACATGGTGGGATCACTGCCATGATGGACAGGTTGAGCAATGTAGCCAAAATCAAAGCGTTTGAGGTTTCAGAAGAATTAAAAACGATCATGCGCCCGTTGTTCCAGAAACATCAGGATGATATCATGAGCGGCGAATTCAGCCGTATCATGATGGAAGACTGGGCTGCAGGCGATAAAAACCTGCTGGCATGGCGTGCAGCTACCGGCGAAACGGCGTTTGAAAAAACACCTGCAGGTAATGTACAGATCGGCGAACAGGAATATTTTGATAACGCGTTATTAATGGTTGCTTTCATCAGAGCAGGTGTTGAGCTGGCTTTTGAAACTATGGTAGAAGCAGGAATTAAACCTGAGTCTGCTTATTATGAGTCATTGCACGAAACTCCGCTGATTGCCAACACCATTGCCCGTAAAAAATTATTTGAAATGAACAGGGTGATCTCTGATACAGCAGAATATGGCTGTTATCTTTTTGATCATGCCTGTAAGCCGCTACTGGCTGATTTCATGACTAAAGTAGATACTGACCTGATCGGTAAAAACTTTAACGAAGGCAAAGACGGTTCTGTTGATAACAGGGCATTGATCTCAGTAAATGAAGTGATCCGTTCTCATGAAGTGGAGACCATAGGAGCTGAATTGAGAAAAGCAATGACTGCAATGAAATCGATTAAAACAGTATAAGAAACAATAAAAAACCTTCCGGGTGAACAGCCCGGGAGGTTACAAAACAATAAACAAAATGTCAAAAACATTAGTAGAAAAAATATGGGATGCACACGTTGTAAAAAGCGAAGCAGGATTTCCTGATATTCTATATATTGATACACACTTAATCCACGAGGTTACCTCTCCGCAGGCATTCGACGGTTTGCGTAAACGGGGATTGCCTGTTCTTCGTCCGCAACAAACAGTTGCTACCGCTGACCATAATGTGCCCACTATTGATCAGCTGCTGCCCATCAAAGAGGAACTTTCACGGTACCAGGTGGATATGCTGACAAAAAACTGCGCAGAATTCGGTATCGAGCTGTATGGTTTAGGACATCCTTTTCAGGGGATCGTTCACGTCATCGGCCCTGAACTGGGTATTACCCTGCCCGGAAAAACAATGGTTTGCGGCGACAGCCATACCTCTACCCATGGTGCCTTTGGCGCTATTGCCTTTGGTATAGGTACTTCGCAGGTGGAACAGGTTTTTGCAACGCAATGTTTATTGCAGCAGAAACCAAAGACCATGAAAATTGAAGTTAACGGTACGTTGGGAAAAGGAGTAACTGCTAAAGACATTATTTTATATATCCTCTCTAAAATATCTGCTGCCGGTGGTACAGGTTATTTTATTGAGTATGCAGGTTCGGCAATTGAGGCTTTAAGTATGGAAGCCAGGATGACGATCTGTAACATGAGTATAGAAATGGGTGCCAGAGGCGGATTAATTGCCCCTGACCAGACCACCTTCGATTACATTAAAGGCCGTGAGTTTGCACCCGCAGGTGCAGAATGGGATAAAGCACTGGCCTACTGGAAAACTTTATACAGTGATGCCGATGCGAAATTCGATAAGGTATTAACTTTCGACGCCGAAGATATTGGCCCGATGATTACCTACGGAACAAATCCGGGTATGGGAATGGGCATTAAAGAACATATTCCTTCCACAAGCTCACAACCTGATAAAGAACAATTGTCTTACCAGAAAGCACTGAACTATATGGGCTTCGATGATGATTCTTCATTGATCGGAAAACCGGTAGATTACGTATTTATTGGTAGCTGTACCAACTCCCGCATTGAAGACCTGCGTGAAGTAGCCGATTTTGTAAAGGATAAGCAAAAAGCTGAGAGTGTGACAGTATGGATTGTTCCGGGTTCAAAACAAGTGGAACAACAAGCAATAAATGAAGGGCTTGATAAAATATTTGAACAAGCAGGGTTTCAGCTTCGTGAACCGGGATGCAGTGCATGCCTGGGGATGAATGAAGATAAAATTCCCGCAGGAAAATATTGCGTTTCTACGTCAAACAGGAATTTTGAAGGACGCCAGGGCCCTGATGCAAGAACTTTACTGGTAAGCCCGCTAACCGCCGCCGCTGCTGCGATTACGGGAAAAATTACAGATGTGAGAGAAATGTTGACTGAGTCTTAAGCAAGAACGAAATGAAGAAATTTGAGAAATTAACATCGGCAATTGTGCCTTTAAATATAGAAAATATTGATACTGACCAGATCATTCCGGCAAGGTTCCTGAAAGCCACAACCCGTGAAGGTTTTGGTGAGAACCTGTTCCGTGACTGGCGTTACAATGGCGACAATACGGTTAAACCTGATTTTGTACTGAATGACCCTACTTATACCGGCAGGGTGCTGGTAGCAGGAAAGAACTTTGGCTGTGGCAGCAGCCGCGAGCATGCGGCATGGGCCATCCAGGATGCAGGCTTTGATGTGGTGATCAGCAGTTTTTTTGCCGACATCTTTAAAGGAAATGCACTGAACAATGGTTTACTGCCAATACAGGTGAGCGACGATTTTCTGTCTGCAATTTTCACAGCCGTAAGTAAAGACCATACCGCTAAACTGGATGTGGACCTGGAAAAACAAACCGTAACCATTGTGGATACCGGTGAAGAAGCAGATTTTGAAATCAACGCCTATAAAAAATCATGCTTAATCAATGGTTATGATGATATCGATTTCATCCTGGCCCAAAAACATTTGATAGAAGAATTCGAACAAGCAAAATAATGGCAGAGCCCGTTGTACATATCACCAATCTTACCCTAAAGTACCAGCATACGCCGGTACTGCAGGATTTGAACTGGGTCATCAACCGCAGTGAGAACTGGTTGTTACGCGGAACCAGCGGAAGCGGAAAAACATCTTTAGCTAAAGCAATAGCAGGACTCGTCAAATTTCAGGGCCATATTGATATTCATTTTGACCCTGAAAGCAAGTTACCTGCCGTTGCGCATTTTGTAGCAGGATGGTACCAGTTTAAAGACCTTGAAGGCCAGTCCAACTTCTATTACCAGCAGCGTTATAATAAACAGGCAACTGAAACTACGGCTACTGTAAAGGCAGAACTTGAAAACTATGGCAAAAAACATCAGCTTCAGTTCAGCGAAGTCGAAAAACTTCTGGCCGCATTAGGTTTTTCTGATCTGATCGGTTCCACACTGATCCAGTTATCAAGCGGGGAGCATAAAAAATTACAGCTGGTTAAAGCATTGTGGTTTAAACCCCAGCTGTTGATCTTGGACCAACCCTACAACGGGCTGGATAAGCTGTCCCGTAAAAATCTGAATAGCTTACTCGAAGAAATTACTGAAGGTGGAACGCAGCTGATCATCATCAGCAATGAAACGGAATTACCTTCTACTATCCATCGTTTTGCTGAGATCAGGGAAGGTAAGCTGATAGAAACCTCAGCTGACGCATATAGTGCTGAGGTGTATGAAGCGGCCGGCAAAACTGTTCCTGCATTTTTGAACGAAGCCCCTGTTTCCTCTTCGGAGAGTATCATCAGAATGATTGATGTCAACATCAGCTATGGTGAGAAACAGGTATTAAAAAATATCAACTGGGAAGTTCAAGCAGGAGAAAAATGGCTCCTGCAGGGACATAACGGTTCCGGCAAGTCAACTTTACTAAGCCTGATCACCTGCGACCACCCCCAGGCCTATGCCAATAACTTCTACCTGTTTGGCAATAAAAGGGGAAGCGGCGAAAGTATATGGGACATCAAACAACGTATGGGGCTGATTTCTCCTGAATTACACTGGTATTTTGACCCAACGGCAACGGTACAGCAAAGTGTGATCTCCGGATTTTTTGACAGCTCCGGTTTGTATTGCGACCCGGGATATACCAAGAAAGCCCAGGCAGCTGAGCTGATCAGCTACTTCGGACTGACTGAATATAAGGATATGCTGATGAACCAGCTCCCTGTTGGTAAACAAAGACTTGCCCTGCTGGCCCGCACGATCATTAAAAATCCGGAACTGCTGATCCTGGACGAACCCTGCCAGGGCTTAGACCAGCAGCAAACACAACATTTTAACAAACTGGTAGACGAATTGTGTAAAAATGGAACAACGCTGATTTATGTTGGCCATTTTGAATCACAGCTGCCGGATTGTATTGAGAAAAGAATTTTATTAGAAAACGGCGAAGTGAAAACCGTTGAAACGATATTAGAAAGCATTTAACACGATGAAGAAACATATATTAGTAATTCCCGGTGACGGGATAGGACCAGAAGTTACCACCTGGGGCAAGGCTGTACTGGAACAGATAGCAACAAGCTTTAATCACGAATTCACTTTTGACGAGGCCTTAATGGGCCATGCTGCCATTGAAGCTACAGGTAACCCCCTGCCTGACGAAACTTTGGAGAAAGCCAGAAAAAGTGATGCTATACTTTTCGGCGCAGTAGGTCATGCTTTATATGATAACGATCCTTCTTTAAAGGTACGCCCTGAACAGGGCTTATTGAAAATCCGTAAGGAATTGGGATTGTATGCAAATCTCCGTCCTATCCTTTTGTTTGATGAATTACTAAACGCTTCCAGTATCAAAGCACACATCCTGAAAGGGACTGATATACTGTTCTTCAGGGAACTTACAGGTGATGTTTACTTCGGTGAGAAAAAGAGATCAGAAGACAGGCATACTGCATCAGACCTGATGATCTATAATAAATATGAAGTAGAAAGAATTGCACATAAAGCTTATGAGGCAGCAATGCAGCGTGGCAGAAAACTTTGCTCTGTTGATAAGGCCAACGTACTGGAAAGTTCACGCCTGTGGAGAGAGACCGTGCAGGAGATCGCCAAACTGTACCCTGAAGTGGAAACCCAGCATATGTTTGTTGACAATGCGGCGATGCAGCTGATCAAAGATCCAAAACAGTTTGATGTGGTATTGACAGCCAACCTGTTTGGCGACATCCTCACTGACGAAGCATCGCAGATTGCAGGTTCAATGGGTATGCTTGCCTCTGCATCAGTTGGTGATGGTACAGGGTTCTTTGAACCTATCCACGGCTCAGCCCATGATATTGCAGGTAAGAACCTGGCAAACCCGCTGGCCTCTATCCTGTCCGTAGCACTGATGCTGGAAATCAGCTTCGGACTCAAAGAAGAAGCTGAACTGATTATTTCCGCTATCGATCAGGTATTGAAAGAAGGTTTCAGGACCGGTGATATAGCTGACGAAACGATCAGCCCATATAAGGTGCTTGGCACCGAGGAAATGGGTAAGCTCGTTTTAAAATTTATCACACAAAGAACTTATACTAATTAAAGAACTTAACCAGAACATATTATGTTACACGATCCGAATAGAGTTTATGTTTTTGATACCACCCTTCGTGACGGAGAGCAGGTACCGGGCTGCCAGTTGTCTACACCAGAAAAAGTAGAAATTGCGAAAGCACTGGAAGCACTGGGGGTTGATGTAATTGAAGCCGGTTTCCCTATCTCAAGCCCTGGTGATTTCCAAAGTGTAGTGGAACTCTCAAAGGCGGTGAGTGATCCCGTTATCTGCGCCCTTACCAGAGCCAATAAAGGAGATATTGATGCCGCTGTAGCAGCACTGAAATATGCAAAACGTCCAAGGATACATACCGGAATAGGATCGTCGGATATGCATATCAAATATAAATTCAACAGCACCCGCGAGGGTATTCTTGAGAGAGCGGTTGAAGCTGTAAAATATGCCAAACAGTTTGTTGAAGATATTGAGTTTTATGCAGAAGATGCAGGCCGTGCAGACAATGCATATCTGGCCCAAATGATCGAGGCTGTGATTGCAGCCGGCGCAACAGTGGTCAATATTCCTGACACCAACGGTTACTGCCTCCCTGAACAATACGGTTCCAAAATTCTTTATCTGAAAGAAAATGTAAAAAATATAGACCAGGCAATTATTTCTGTACACTGTCACAATGATTTGGGACTGGCTACAGCAAATACCTTAGCTGGTGTAATTAATGGTGCCAGACAGGTAGAATGTACCATTAACGGAATTGGCGAGCGTGCAGGTAACACTGCACTGGAAGAGATCGTGATGGTTTTGAAAACCCACCACGCACTCAACCTGAACACTAATATCAATTCAAAACATTTCACCAAAATCAGTTCACAGGTAAGCCGCATGATGCGCATGCCTGTACAGCCTAATAAAGCCATCGTAGGCCAGAATGCCTTTGCCCATAGCTCAGGTATCCACCAGGACGGGTTTTTGAAACACAGGGAGAACTACGAGATCATCAATCCTGAAGATGTAGGATTGGATGAGGCCGGCATCATCTTAACAGCCCGCAGTGGCCGCCACGCATTGAAACATCACCTGGAAAGACTGAGTTATGTAATTGACAAGATCAATCTTGACCAGGTATATGAAAAGTTCCTGATCATGGCAGACCAGAAAAAGGAGATATCAGACAATGATTTGCTTGCCCTGATGAGTGACGGCGAAGAGGATACGTATAAAAACGGTTATAAACTCAATTCATTACAGGTTGTTTGTGGCGATTCGGTAAACCCTACCGCCACCGTGAAACTTGAATACGAAGGTGTAGAGCACGAAGCACAAGCTGAAGGCAATGGCCCTGTAAATGCCACCATTAAGGCCATTGGAAATGTTATCGGTAAAGATATTCAGTTAAAAGAACTCACTATACAAGCCATCCACGGTGGCAGCGACGATGTCAGCAAGGTAAATATGAGGGTGTCCTTTGAAGATAAATCTTATCTGGGATACGGATTCAGTACCGATATCGTTAAAGCTTCAGCCGATGCTTACCTGGACGCACTGAATAAATTTCTGTAAGATGGCAAACTTAGAAAAAGAGATAGAGTTGGATTTTAATGCTGCTGCTGCACGTATTGCAGATACCGTAAAACGTACTCAGCTGGAGTACAACGAAGGCCTTTCATTAAAGTATAATGCAAAGATCTATTTGAAAAGAGAAGATCTTCAGGTGGTGCGTTCCTATAAATTGCGCGGTGCCTACAATATGATCAGCACCCTTGATGCCAACCAAAGGGAACAGGGTGTAGTGTGCGCAAGTGCCGGGAACCATGCCCAGGGCGTGGCCTACTCCTGCAAAAAACTGAATATCCGGGGAGTGATCTTTATGCCTGAAATTACACCAAGGCAAAAGATCAAACAAACTGAGATGTTTGGCGGGGATAACATTAAGATCGTGCTGGTAGGCGATACTTTTGACGATTGTATGAAAGAAGCCCTTTCTTATACCGCCACACATCAGATGGTGTTTATTCCACCTTTTGATAATGCAAAGATCATCGAAGGCCAGGGTACAGTGGGCGTAGAAATTTTTGAAGACCTGCCCGAAACTGATGTGGTGATCATGCCCATAGGCGGGGGCGGACTGGCTTCGGGTGTTGGCAGTTATATGAAACACATCAAGCCACAAATTACGTTGATCGGTGTGGAACCTGAAGGTGCCCCTTCTATGAACCAGGCTTTGAAGAACGGCAGCCCGGTGACACTGGAATATATAGACCGTTTTGTTGATGGTGCAGCTGTTAAGAGGGTGGGAAATCTAACCTTTGAATATTGCAGTGAACTGCTGGACCAGATGCTGCTGGTTCCTGAAGGCAAGATCTGTACTACGATCTTAAAATTGTACAATGAGGACGCTATCGTGGTTGAACCGGCAGGTGCACTGGCGGTTGCCGCCCTTGACCAGCTGAAAGAAACGATCGCCGGCAAAACGGTAGTATGTATTGTTAGCGGTGGAAATAATGATATTGAAAGAATGCAGGAGATCAAAGAAAAATCCCTGCTCTTTGAAGGCCTTAAACACTATTTTATTGTTCGTTTTCCTCAGCGTCCGGGAGCGCTAAAAGCTTTTGTCAACAATGTACTGGGGCCAAATGATGATATTACAAGATTTGAGTTCATCAAAAAAACAAACCGTGAGAACGGGCCTGCACTGGTAGGAATTGAATTGCAGGAGGCATCTGATTATGCATCGTTAAAACAGAGAATGAGCGACTTCAAATTTGAGATGATCGAATTGAATAACGATCAGACTTTGTTTGAATACCTGGTATAATATTTCATTATCAATAAAAAGGGGCTGTTCCATCAGATGGAACAGCCCCTTTTTATTGACGTTATTTTGCAACAGCTATCCTGTCTTTGATCTTGCAGCCCAGTCCTGCGGCCAGCGCATAAGCATATGCAGCCATAGCTTTTGGTTTGCTGCTTTCCTGGTTTTTAAAGTACCAGACATCTTCCATAAACCCGGGAAAGTTCTTGGCATTAAGCTGATCAAAGGCTACTGAGATCGTAGGTGTAAGTGAATAGGCTGAATGCCATACCCCAAATGGAATGTATAATGTTTCTCCCTGCCCAACGGTAAAGCTGATAGGCGTTGCATGTTTAAATTTGGGGTGTTTATCATAATCCGGTTCAAAGATATTCACCTCTGATCTCCATTGATTTTTTTCTGTAGCATAAAGGAATTCTTCCTGCCCTCTCGGAAATACCGTGAACCTCTTTTCGCCGTACAGCTGATTGATCCAAGCACTCAGATGGTAATAATCTTTGTGTACATAAGGGAACTTCCCTCCTGGCCCGCCAATGAACAGCTCGATAATGCCACCCCAGTTTCCGCGCTTAAAAGTATTGTCTTCCAGCCAGTTTGGCTTTGCATAATTGAGGCTGAGGGGCTGCAGCAGATCAAGCATCTCAGGGATCTCATGCGAAATATTGAATGTCAGCGGGTATGGGGCAGGCTTTTCAACCGAACTGTTTTCTACCATGTCCATTACTTGAGCCATTGTATAGGGTTTCCCGGTCAGTTTATCTGTGACGTCACTTTGTTTATCAGGATAGTTCTCACGAAACCAGTCAGGCGTTAACAGACCGTTGGCCTTCCAGACCTTAGTGGCGTCAGTAAATATTACAGGTATTCCGGGATTATGGTGTTCTTCCATAAATTCCTGGTAACTGATGTTTGATTTTCTTTGTACTTCCATGAGGCATTAATAGAATTGATTTATAAATATCAACGATATAATCAGTATTACAAATAAAAACAAAAATAATATTCAGGAATAAAATGCTTTGAATCATGTATTTCATATCTTTAATATATATTACGGCAAGAAATATGGCAGAGGAAATATATCATTGTATATATTTACACTTAATTCATTAGAAAATGGCAGCATAATTGATGCTATTTCATAAATAAACCAATATGAAGAAATACCTACTATTACTATTAATTTCCTGTGTAGGCCTTGCTTCCTGCAAAAAGGAAGTACTCGTACAGGATGACACACTTCCGAATCTGACTGTTTTAAAATATGTAACACCGTCACAATGGATTCCAAGTAACAATGGCTACACATTATCAGTTGATATACCCGTTTCGGAATTAGATGAAGATACCTTTATCAATGATGATGTGTCTCTTATGATTTCGAGACAGGATGATAATACCTACGAGAAAATTCCATTTGTTTATGATGGGCAGGCTTACAGCTACGAAATCAGGCCCGGATTTGTAACATTGTACATCCAAACTTCAGGCGACAATGTGCTGACCCCGATTACCCCAACCACAAGGACAAGAGTTAAGATTGTTTTAATTACGTCTTCTCTGTAATCTTAACGCATTAAAACTCAAGAAAACGACCAATGTTCGCCTGAACGTGGTCGTTTTTTTTATGCTCTCCCCTGTTCAGCTGTATGGCCCTTACAATCACTCCGTTTCTTTCCAGTAAGAGTTCCTCATAAAATCCTTTATAATAGACATCTTTGACTTCGTACCGCTTGCTGTTCCAGCCGCTCTTCAATTCTACCCATTCCGGATAAAAGACAACAGATTCTTTCGCAGAGGTAAGTCCTAATTTTAAGGCGTCGGCCGCCTTAAGTACTACCGCATTTCCAAGGAGCTGCGCTGTATAGATGTGTGCAGGATGATTGTAAACAAAAGCAGGTTCTCCTTCCTGGATCAGCATGCCGTCTTTAATCAGCAGCAGCTGATTCCCCAGAAACAATCCATCGGCAGGGTCATGTGATACAATGACCACCGTAACGCCGATTTCTGCTGCTATACGCTTAATATCGGCACGCAATTGATTCTTCAGCAGCGCATCTACCTGACTGAAAGGTTCGTCCAGCAGTAACAGGCTGGTATCGGTAACCAGAGCACGTGCAATGGCTACCCGCTGCTGCTCCCCTCCGCTCAGTTCGGTGATCTTTTTATTTCTCAGGTGTTCAATGTGCAGATGCTGCATCATTTTCTCTGTTTTCTCCTGTTTAGATTTTACATCAGTATTTGACAGTACCGAGGCGATATTATCATACACTTTCGCATAAATATTGAGTGAAAAATCCTGAGTGACGATCTTCATTTCCTTATGCCCCGGAATAAGCTGTTCGTTGGGGCCTAAAACCCGTTTACCATTAAATAAAACCTCTCCTTCGTCAACCTGCAGTAAACCGAACATTGATTTTAAGAGTGTAGATTTTCCGCTTCCGCTTTCACCGATTACGGCAACAATATCTCCTCTCTTTATCGTAAAACTGATATTTCTGATACCCGATAATTGTTCAGTTTTATACTGTTTGCTTAAGTTATTTACGCTGATAATATTTTCGTCCACAGCGTAAAGATACATTTCAACAGCAAATATTTAGTGTAAAGGCACTGGATAGAGAATATTTGACAGAAAAAAACCTCAGAGCGGGTAGCACCGAGGTTGCTTGTATTGGTATGTATCAGATCAGTTGAGACCAAATGTGAGACCAAATGACATATTCTTTAGCCCTTCCTGCGGAACGCTGTCAAACATATCATTGAAATAATATTTGGTAAATAATCCTATCCAACCATAGCCAATACGGGCAGTACCGCCTACACGTACCCGCTGAAAATTATAATCATCCCTGAACTTCTCCTTGCCTCGTTCATCGCTGATCTGTTTCACTTTGCCGTTCAGCAGGAAACTTACTTCAGGGCCAAAAATAAAATAGAACCGCTTTCCATTTTGGTTTTCTTTTGTGCGCAGTTCAAAATTTAAGGGGATATGCACATAACTGCTGGAAAGCCTGTTTTTACTAAAATTAATCGGTTCCTCAACATAGGTCAGGTCAGGAGTATTCTGCTGAATGGTAATATTATTTTTCAGCCTGATCAGCGTCCAGTCAAACCCGCCGGCTATATACATCTTGAAATTGGGATTAAAACGGTATCCGAAGTATAAAAAGTCGAAAGAGAATGTGCTGGTCTTTGCATCCTTGTAATCCAGGAATTTGTTTTGCGGCGAAAGTGAAAAACTTCCGTTGTCTATCAGTCTTGAAAATCCGATATCAATTCTTGTGAGCGTAGGCCCGCCCATAAAACGTCCTCTATGTGGTTTTGTAATTTTCACGCTGTCATCCTGGTCCCCGAAAGACAGGCTGGTCTTGTGTTTCCTGTTTTTAACAGTACTGGCTGTGCTTGTGCTAATTGTAGTATCCGCCTGTGCAAAAGCTTCCTGAGAGGCTACACCTGTTATTCCGCCGATCAGTAAAATAATTAAAGAGAGCTTTTTCATCTTTGTATCTATTATTTGTACGAATTTATTGTTTTATCTTAAACAATTTAAAATCCTGTTTATAAGTTAAAAAGAATGAGCCCTGGAACTGAAGTTGTTCTGTCCTGGATGTTCCCAGGTCAACATGAGGTTCTACGCGTACATCTAAATAAAGGTGAGGAAGCAATTCGTGCTGATAAGCATAACGCAGCAAGAGGATGCTCCGGTTACTTTCCTTATGGCCTGCATCATACAACGTAGTAGAAACAGATTCATATAACGGCATTCCCTTGATGGTCTCAAAGTTATTGCCTTTCCAGTACGAGGCTACCAGCGTACCCCATTTGGTATCTACTCCCGCATTGAACCAGAGTCCGTAACCGCCCTGAAACGCTTGTTCTTTGGAAGAAGAAAGATCTTTATAGCCAACAACATAGTTATCTGTATACACTTCCTTAACATTTCCGCCTACTTCTTTATGGAGTTTTAAACCTGTGGCGCCGTTAAATAACGTTTGCAGTGGAATTGATTTTAGGGTATCGATCTGCCCGCCTTTATGATAGATCAGGAATTGCGCGGGGATGCTCAGCTTCCAGCCATTGTTTTGCCACAGTGAACGTTCGGCGGTTAATCCGCCAACAATTTCTTCTTTTACCGGGGAAGGGCTGTAAATCTGCTTTTGCCATGCAATCCAGGCATCAAGTTTCCATTTCTCCTTTTCAATGATCAGCTGGGTACCATATTGGATAGGATCAGTGATCTGGCGTTCAAAATCCCATAGTTGTTCTATATAACCATGATGGATTCCGCCTTCAAGGCTACCAAAATTCAGCGTCAGGTCTTTTTTATGATACTTCAGTGTAAACAGGGGTTTTGAATCATGAACTCCGTTATCTCCAAAATCCTTACGGATATACGCACCTGCAATGATCGCGAGGTTGGGATGCGCGTAATAAACCAGCTGGGGCTGAAGCTGTGTACCGTACAAAGTATACCCGTCATGAAACTGGTTTGAATATTCATAATCCCGTACATAATTGAAATTATAGAAATTGAAGTGTACCTCTCCTACAGCATTACTGTCAGGCCGGATCCTGTTTTCTATAGCACTGGGGTTGAATTGTGCCCAACTGAACTGGTACCCTGCAAATATGAAGATTAAAATGAGTAAGGTTTTTTTCATCAGAATATTATTGTTGTTAGCGGTTATGAAGCTATCATAAGCATATGATTACTATTTGTAAGCTGTATGCTTATGATGGTTTCATCAGAATATTATTGTTGTTTAGCTGTTATGAAGCTGTCATTACAACTTTCAGTATGAACTGAAATGCTTTCATGCGCAAATATTGTTCTTTAATTGTTAAGAGACCCGCAGAATTTTGTTTTATTACTTTCTGTAAATTAAACTTATGCAGATTTAAGGCTGTTACAGACCATTATGGCTTAAGTTCGTTTTTCTTTCTGTAGTTTTTATAAAGTTTTACCGCGATCATGAGCACAATGCCTAGTGCCAGTAAACCTCCGATGCCATATACCCAATCTATTGCACTCTTAAGTACAACAGTAAATACAATGGCTACCAACAATAAGGTAGGCAGCTCATTCCATAAGCGGAATTGTGTAGAACTCAGTTTAAATATGCCCCTCCTCATTCTTTTCATCATCCGCTGACAGAGGAAATGATAGATCACCAGTAAAACCACAAAGGTCAGTTTAACATGCAGCCATGGGGCATGCAGTAATCCGGGGCGGATAGCAACCATCGCTATTCCTGCAAGTAAGGTAAGTACCATGGCCGGTACCGTAATGATATTCCACAGCCGTTTCTCCATGATGATATATTGCCGCTGAAGGATATCACGTTCAATTTCGGGACGGTCATTTGCTTCCTGGTGATAAACAAACAAACGGACAATATAGAACAGCCCTGCCATCCAGCAGACCACAAAGATGATATGTACTGCTAAAATATAAAGATAATAGGGCTCCATATTAACACATAGATTTAATGAGCATATTCATATATAACTTTGAAGACAAAGTTAATGACAACATCTTTAAATAAACTAATACCGGAATTCCTTGATTAGTTCAATGACGTATTTTACGTTATCAAAAGGAATATCAGGCATAATACCATGACCAAGGTTGAAAATAAAGCCATTTTCGCCGCGCATTCTTTCAATCAGCTGCAGGACTGCTTTTTTGATCGCAGGTCTCTCAGCATACAGGATATGCGGGTCAAGATTGCCCTGAACGGCTATACCGGCAGGCAGGCTTTGTTTAATATTCAGCAGGTCTGCATTCCAGTCTACAGAGATCACGTCTGGCTGTGCAGTAGCCATCATAGGTGCAAACACTGAACTCCCCTTACAGAAGGAGATCACGGGGATATCTTTCCTGTTAAGGTTAGCAATAATTTCTTTGATATACTGATGTGAGAATTCTGCATAATCATTCCAGGATAAAGCCATTGCCCAGCTATCGAAGATCTGGATGGCGTTCACCCCTGCAGCAATCTGAAGGTTCAGATAAGCAGCCGTAACCTTTGCGATCTTGGCCAGCAGCTGGTGTGCAATCTCAGGATGATTGTGCATCAGTAATTTTGTTTTCTTAAAATCTTTTGATGATTCGCCTTCTACCAGGTAACTCATTACCGTAAAAGGTGCCCCGGCAAAGCCAATCAGCGGGATACTGCCATTTAAGCGTCGCTGAATTACTTTAATCGCATCCGCAACGTATTCCAGCTTGTCCAGGCAATCCACATTCAGGTTTTCTACATCCTGCATGTTACGCACAGGGTTTGCAAAACGCGGCCCTACGCCCTGTGTAAAACTCAGGTCACCACCCATTGCTTCTGCGGTAACCAGGATATCACAAAACAGGATAGCGGCATCAATACCCAACAGATCAACAGGTAACATCGTTACATCAGCTGCAATTTCAGGTGTTTTACACATTTCAAGGAAAGAATACTTGTTTTTAATTTCCCAGTATTCAGGCATAAAACGACCAGCCTGGCGCATCATCCATACCGGCGGACGTTCTGTTTGTTTTGACCACGCTGCATCTAAAAATAAAGTGTTCATCTGTTTCAATTTGTTGTTAGTATTGTGTTTTTCAGGCTAAACTATTTGCCTCTTTTATTATTTTACTGATAATTTCATTTGTCCGTTCAGTACCTGCAAGTTCCTTTGCTTTTTCTGCATAGGCCAATGCCCTTACGCTATCTTTCTTGCGCAGTGCGAGATTGGCAAGGTGGATCAAAACAAATGATTTATCATTCTTTGTTCCCAAAGGGAAACGACTGGAAATTTGAAAGTGATATTCAGCGGCCTGATAATCTCCGTTTTTAAGCGAGATATTACCCATCATGAACTCGTAATAACCGCGCCTGTTCCTTGCCAGCCTGTCCGGATTAGGAACCTCCTTTAGCAATTTATAGGCCCTTTCGTAATTGCCATTCTTAAAATATTTGGAGGCCATCAGAATGGAGCTGCTTTTAAAGTGGCTCCAGAGAACAAAGGCAAACATCAGCCCGGCAATAGCTGCCATCTGATGCTCATCATAAAAAAGGCATACTCCTGCTGCGATGACAAAAATTGCCATCAGGGCATACCTGCCGTTTGCATTGAACATTAGTTATGAATATCCGTGAATTTATAACCTACACCCCTGATAGAGTGAAAATATACCGGGTTTTTCTGATCCGGCTCAAAGTATTTACGGAAAGTAAGAATGAAGTTATCAATCGTACGTGTAGAAGGATAAACATCGTAATTCCACACGGTTTCCAGGATCTGCTCCCTTGAAACGGCTTCATTCTTTCTCTCGATCAGCAGTTTAAGCAGCATTGTTTCCTTTTTTGTCAGGGGAACAATAACACCATCATCCTGTTTCAGCTCAAATGAGTTGAAATAGATTGTTTTTTCACCGATCTTATAGGAATTCAGTTCCTTCAGGTCGTCAGATTTCATGCTGCGTTTCACCAGGATGCCGACCCTCAGGATCAGTTCTTCGAGGTTAAACGGCTTAACCAGGTAATCATCTGCACCTTTTTTAAGACCCATTACGCGGTCTTCACTTGTATTCTTGGCAGTCAGGAATAAGATAGGGACTTCTGTATTTTCCAGACGTATCGTTTCACAAACCTGGAAGCCGTCCATTTCAGGAAGCATCACATCCAGGATGATCAGGTTAAAACGTTCTTCCTTAAAAATTTTCAAAGCTGTTTTACCGTCTTTTACTGCATGGACCTTATATCCCTCCAGTTCAAGATTTAATTTTATTGCATCTAATAAATGGTCTTCATCTTCGACCAACAATATTCTTAATTTCTGTTGCATAATGGTCAACTAAATGTGATTTCAAAAATTGTACCCTGGGGTACATTGTCTTTAACACTGATATCTGCATCGTGTCTTTGCAGCACTTCTTTCACAATGAACAGGCCTAATCCCGTTCCCTTCGCCTTTCGCGTATTTTCTTCACCCACACGGTAAAACTTATCAAATATGAGCATTTTTTCCGCATCCGGAATACCGGGGCCTGTATCAGATACCCTTAAAAAAGGATGACCGTTCTGCATTTCAAGTTCCACGCTGACTTCAGCACAGGGGCCTGAATATTTAACTGCATTTTCAACCAGGTTGGTTACCACAGAGGAAAGCGTAAAAGGATCTCCGGTGATCTTCACCCTGGGCTCAATCGTTGGGTTAATGATCTGCTCACATCCGCAGGAGTGTATCTGCAGCCTGTCAGTGATCTTTGCAACCATTTCAGAGAAATCAAACTCTTCCTGTGGAAAAGAGTAAGAACGGTTCTCAATCTTTGTTGCCAGCAGCATATTCTCCACCAGGTCATCCAAACGTTCAATATCTTTCAGCGAGTTACTCAATAGGGAGGTCTGACGGGCCTTATCCAGGTCGCGCTTTACAATCGTTTGCAATGACAGTTTAATAGCTGCCAGTGGCGACTTCAGCTCATGGGTAACAGATAAAAGGAAATTTTGTTGTTGCTCGCGTAACTTATCTTCTTTTTTGATAGACTGGTGCAGGAAAAAAGCCCCCACACAAAGCAGAAATAAAAACACAGATCCCTCTCCCATGACCATCGCCATTCTGGAAGGCTGGAGTTTAACAACGAGTGTTCCCCAGGAGATCAGCTGTACCAGTGAATACAGCAACATGAAATAAAATATGATGATTGATTTCTTCAAAGCCTTGATTAAACTGTTTAAATATAGTATTAATTTACTTATTCCTAAAAACAATATCCAGTGCTTCCAGAATCGCCCTTTTAGCCTTCTCCAGCTCAATCTTGCTATGCGCAGCAGATACAAAACCCACCTCATAACCCGAAGGCCCCAAATAGATCCCGCGGTTCAGTAACTCACGGTGCATGACCTTAAATTTCTCCATGCTTGCCGGGTCAATATCTTCGGCACACTGGATCTTATCTTTATCCGTAAAGGCAAACCAGAATATAGACCCGATGTTAAACACCTTAAACTTATAATTCCTGGCCGTAGCAAAACGCTGGATGCTGTCTACAAACTCAGCAGCCTTATTGTTCAGCTCTTTGTAAAACCCTGAACGGAGCAATTCTGTCAACTGGGCAATACCTGCTGCCATAGCCACAGGGTTACCGGATAAGGTACCTGCCTGGTAAACTCCCCCATCAGGAGAAATATGCCCCATGATCTCAGCAGAAGCTCCGTACATACCTACGGGTAAACCACCTCCAAGGATCTTTCCATAAGTAACGATATCAGGTTTAGCGCCGTAGTGGCCGGCTGCCCCCTCAAATCCTAACCTGAAGCCTGTGATCACCTCATCAAAGATCAGCAGGGTACCATTATCCTTACAGATCTGCTGCAGGAATTCTATATAATCTGCATCCTGGATCAGTAAGCCGTTGTTTGCAGGCACACCTTCAATGATCACCGCAGCAATCTCCTCCTTAAACTGTGCGAAGGCTTGTCTTAACGCTTCCTTATCATTTAAAGGAACAACGATCGTTTCAGCGGCAAATGATTTGGGAACCCCCAGTGATGACGTTTCACCAAAGGTAACCAGGCCGGAGCCTGCCTTCACCAGCAGTGAATCACTATGCCCATGGTAACAGCCTTCAAATTTCAGGATCTTGTCTCTGCCGGTGAAGCCCCTGGCCAAACGTATTGCAGACATGACTGCCTCCGTACCGGAGCTGGTGAAACGGATCTTTTCTACGTGTTTATTATTTTTTATAATGAGCTCAGCAAGTTCATTTTCAAGTGCTGTAGGCGCGCCGAAACTCATTCCGTTCTGCATAACTTCAGTCACCTTTTCTCTCACCTTCTGTGGGTTATGGCCCAGGATCAGCGGCCCCCAGCTACCGCAAAAGTCGATAAACTGGTTCCCATCGGCATCCCATACGAAACAGCCGTCACCTTTTTGAATGAACAAAGGCGTACCATAAACGGATTTAAAAGCTCTTACCGGTGAGTTTACACCACCCGGAAAATATGTTTTTGCCTTTTCATAAAGCTCGGCCGACTTCTCTCTTGAAATATCCGGTTTACTTCCGGGATTAACCGGCAGGTCGCCCTCATTACCAGCAAACATTTTTTTTAATGACTCTAACATATTATATCCAGTTCTTTTCTACCATATCCCTGATGTGGTAAGTTGTGATAATACTTGCTCCTGCGCGTGCAAAAGCATACATGGTTTCCATAACTACCTTCTGCTCATCAATCCAGCCTCTTTCTGCCGCAGCTTTCACCATTGCATACTCCCCGGATACATTATAACAGGCAATTGGCAGGTTAGCATGTTGTTTCAGGTTATGCATGATATCAAGATAAGCCAGTGCCGGTTTCACCATCAGCACATCTGCGCCCTGGTTTTCATCCAGCAAAGCTTCTCTGAGTGCTTCGTTAGGATTTCTGAAGTCCATTTGGTAAGCTTTTCTGTCGCCTTTACTTGGCGCACAGTCGGCCGCCTCCCTGAAGGGTCCGTAATAAGCCGAAGCAAATTTCGTGGCATGTGACATGATTGCGGTGTTCACATATTTATGCTCGTCAAGTAATTCCCTGATCGCAGCAATACGTCCGTCCATCATATCTGAAGGGGCCAGCATATCTGCTCCTGCCTGTGCATGTGCCAGTCCCATTTTGGCAATCAGCTCAACGGTTTCATCGTTCTGCACATAATCATCTTTCATGATACCGCAGTGGCCATGTGTAGTATAGGAACATACGCAGACATCGGTAACGACGTACAGATCGTCTCCAAATTGTTTTTTTAGTTCACGAACGGCTGATGGTACCAGGGAATGGTCATGATACGCACTGTGCGCATCCTCACTTTTTTCATCGCCCACACCAAACAGCATGATCTTGTTTACGCCCAGTTCCATCCCTTTCTCCACATCCCTGATCAGTGTGTCCTGCGAAAAATGATTGACGCCGGGCATTGAATCAATTGCATGCCTGACCCCATTTCCAGGCACTACAAAGTAAGGGTACACAAACATATCTTTTGACAGCCTTGTTTCAGCCATCATTTCTCTGACTATTGGGTTTTTTCTTAATCTACGCGGACGGTGCAACATAATCAACCTCTCTTTTTTTCATGAGTAAATAATTGTTCTATCGGCTATGAACCTATCGGTAATGAAGTTATCATGATCTTTTCATTACTGATGATGACCGGTAAGGTCATGATGATTTTATTTGATATCAATTCCAAATACAGCTTCAGCAAGGCCAATTTCATCAGGTGAATAAGGCAGCGTATACTGAACGCCCATCTCATCAAATTTCTTTCCTGTGGAATTCCCTATGGCAATTACCTTTTGTCCCGGCTCCAGCAGGTTATCGGCAAAATAGGCCTCAACGTTGGATGGGCTGGTAAATATCAGGATGTCTGCATGGGTCTGATCTATATCTTCTTCAATTACAGTTTCATAAATAGGCAGATCTACCACTTTGGTGTCTGCTGACAGTGATTTCTGGATGGTTTGCAGGGAATCCTGTGCACGGGGGAACAACACTGTTTTTCCTTTGACCAGCGGGGCATACTCTTCTGCAACCTCGGTGATGTCACCTGTTTCACCTACAAAGTCTGCCAGGTGGCCGAATTTACGCAGCGCATCTTCAGATCCCCTTCCTACCACACCAAACTTCACATGTTTTGGCAGTACCGGTTTCAGGTTAAAGAAGTACTCTACGCCATTGCGGCTGCTGAAGAATATCCACTCTATATGTTTCAGGTAGAAAGGATCAAGTACGTTCACGATAGGAAAAGTACGGATCAGCGATCTGCCTTCAATTTCAATATTATTTTTTTCTAATGCTCTTCTGAAATAGCTGTGCTCTCCGATCTCACGGGAAATAAAAACCTTGGATGGCAATTTCCTGCCTGCATCAAATTTGGCAACAATCTTTTCTGCTATTCCTTCGAGGCTGTCTACCCGCAGAAATAAGCGGTCCGGAAAATCATCACCGGTGGCAGCTTTGGAAGTCCAGATTTCAAACTGCCCGTCTTCCTTTTTGCAATAACAGCCTAAAGGCATATGACAGCCGCCTTCAAAAAGGTTAAGCACTTTGCGCTCCACAGCAATAGAGGCCGCTACATCAGGATCATTGATCTGCTGAAGCAGTTCGAACAGCTCATGGTCGTTTTCCCTGATCTGAATAGCCAGTACGCCCTGTGCAGGCGCAGGCACCAGTTCGGTAGGGTCAATTATTTCCTGATGGAATTCACTCAGATCGAGGCCTAAACGTGCAACGCCTGCTTTGGCGATCATGATGGCATCATAGTTCTCATCCCTCAGTTTCTGTATCCGCGTATTTACATTTCCGCGCAGGTCTTCAATATTCAGATCTGTACGCAAGGCCAGCAGCTGTGCTTTACGCCTGTTGGATGATGTACCTACCTGGGCACCTGTTTTTAAGGAAAGTTTTTGCGTAACATCTACACAATCCTTCAGGATCAGTAATAATTCTGAAGGGTCTTCACGCTCAGATACTGCGGCAATGATTAATCCCGCAGGATGTGTTGTGGGCAGATCTTTATGGGAGTGGACGGCGATATCGATACCGCCGCTTAACAGTTCTTCTTCCAGCTCTTTGGTAAAAAAGCCTTTTCCTTCCAGCTTATCCAGCCTGAGGTTAAGAATTTTGTCGCCTTGTGTTTTGATGATCTTCAGTTCAGATTCAACTCCGATTTCAGCAAGTTTGTCTTTTGTGAAATTTGCTTGCCATAATGCCAGGTCACTTCCCCTGGTGCCGATAATAAGTTTTTTCATCAAGGTATATATATTTTTAACGGTGATGAAGCTTGTACAAGCTTGTTTTTTATTTTTTGCTCAATGTAAGCTTTTACAGGTTTCATCAGAGTATTTAGGATTTTAACGGTGATGAAGCCTGCATAAGCCTGTTAATTGATAAGTTCTTGCTGTTAGCTATTGTAGATATCACGTATTTAGATTTGCCCAAATTTAACCTAAAAGATTTATAGTGTTAAATAATAAACAAATAATGTATTTACAGTGACTAATCTAAAGCTTTAGCTATTGTTCACCAGGATCTCTTTTGCCATCACCATCGGTACACTGATATATTTCTTTTCCATGTAATCCATTACACGTTCCAGTACCAGTCTTGAATTTTCATCCAATGTATTGATTTCATCAGCAAAAACGATATCAAGCGCTTTAGTTTTGATTGCTTTTATTTTTTGGGGAACTTCGCTCATTGCAATTTCTATTTTGCGCTGGCGGAGGTCAAGATCGAATTCTTTGATATTCTGGTCGATGATCTGTTCGGCACTCACCAGTTCGTCATAGCGTTCCTGGATATTCTTGCGGGCAATCTCCTTTAGAGATTCCACTTCGATATAATGAATAGGGAAATTTTTGATGACCGAAGGTGCAACATCATTCGGGATGGCAAGGTCAACAATCACTTTTTTACCAGTATCGCCGTTGAGCAGCTTACGGTAGATTTCCTCTGTAATGATGGGTTCGGTAGCTCCTGTGCAGGTAATGATCACATCAAAACCCTGGGTAAAATTTTCCAGTTCTGACAGTGGATAGGCAATGCCGTTCAGGTCTTTTGCAAGACTTTCTGCATTTGCTACTGTTCTGTTGAAGATAGAGAAATTGGAATATTTATGTTTTTTAAGATACTGCGCTAAGTTTTTGTTGGTTTCTCCTGCGCCGATGATCAGTAACCTTGAGTTGGCAGTGATGGTGAGATCGCGCAGCTTACGGTAAGCAAGCGAAACAACAGACACCGGGTTTTTAGAGATATTGGTATGGGTATACACTTCTTTGGCTGTTTTTACTACACGGTTCATGATCATCCGCATATAATCTGCCGTAAATCCTGACATCCGGCAGGCTTCATAAGCCCTGCGTACCTGGGCAAGTATTTCCTTTTCACCAACCACCAGGCTTTCAAGCGAGCAGGAAGTACGCAGCAAATGGTTAAATGCTTCTACCTGTTCGTATACCGAAACGTTCTCAATGAACTTATCCATATACTCCTCGGGTAATCCCATATTCAGTACGGTCAGAAAACGCAAAATAAATTCGCGGTCTACCTCACGGCCGGTTGTAAAAACGAATTCTACACGATTACAGGTACCAATATAAAAGACCTCTTTAACATCCAGTTCCTTTTGAATATTCTTTAGTCTGTCATCCAGTGACTGCTCGCAGATAACAAGTTTGCCCAAGGATTTCAGGTCAATCTGTTTGTGTGTGAAAGCAAGTATCTTTAAATATTCCAAGTTGTTCTGGTATTATTTCATTAGTGCGAACAAAAGTAACAAGACCACCAGTATCGTCTGTCATTATGCTGTAATTAAGAATAATTTAGAAAGATTTTAAATTGAGTAAATATAGACTAAACAAGGAGCGTTTATGTTTGTTAATATACTATAACATTGATAAAGCAGATATGATAAAGAAAGAGCAATTTATTTTGTCGGGCGCCGGAGATAAAACGATCACCGGAGATGTTACCTATGACGACAGTTTCAGAGACCAATCCAGCATTATATTTGTCCATGGTTTTAAGGGTTTTAAAGACTGGGGCACACATAACCTTGTTGCAGAACGTTTTGCCGCGGAAGGTTACCGGTATATAAAATTTAATTTCAGCCACAACGGCGTTACCCAACAGGCACCCAATGACGTTACCGACCTTGAGGCCTTTGCATCCAACACCTTCAGTATGCAATTAAAAGACCTGGATACTGCGATCAATTATGTTGCCCATACCTATCCTTTAGCTCCAATTTATTTAATAGGCCACAGCTTAGGCGGCGGACTGGTGATACTCAAGGCTGCTGAGGATGAGCGTATCAGCAAGATCATCACCTGGTCATCCGTTGGAGATTTTAATTTACTCTGGAAAAAGGAACAGGAAGAAGAATGGAAAAATACAGGGCGTATTTTTGTGGAAAATGCAAGAACCAAAGAAAAAATGCCATTGAACGTGACCCTTCTGGAAGATTATGATGCCCATAAGGATGAGTTTGACATTATTTCTGCAGCCTCATCCATTCAGGTCCCATGGCTGATCCTGCATGGTGATGACGATGTAAACGTACCTTTCAGCATTGCCCAGCAACTGGCACAGGCACAGCTAAAGGCCAAACTGCAAAAGATACAGGGTGCAAACCATGTATTCGGTGCATCACATCCTTATACAGCAAAAGAACTTCCGCCCCATTTGCAGGAAGTATTTGAAAGATGCCTGGCTTTTATCAAAGAAGGGTAAACCTTATTTTACTTCTGTCCAGTTCCCGTCTTCTTTGATCAGTTCAATGAGGGCATCAAGGGCAAAGGCTGCGCTCAGGTTCTTTTTCACCACTTCCTTACTCCGGTACAACGTGATCTTATCGGGGCCGGCACCTACGTAACCGTAGTCGGCATCTGCCATTTCACCCGGTCCGTTCACAATACAACCCATGATAGCGATCTTGATCCCTTTCAGATGGTCTGTTCTTGAACGGATCAGCTGCGTTGTTTCCTGCAGGTCAAACAGTGTTCTGCCGCAGCTAGGACAGGAGATATATTCTGCTTTAGAAATCCTGGTCCTGGTGGCCTGCAAAATGATAAAGCTTACCGCATTTACGGTTGACAGTGCAACTGTCTGCGGTGCATCAATCCATACACCATCTCCAAAGCCGTCCGTCAGCAAGGCACCGAGGTCCGTAGCCGCATATAACGTCAGGTCATCGGCACTGATGTCTGTATAAGTTCTCTTAATGATTACCGGAACCTGGATAGGGTTTGCAAGCAGGGCAATAAAAAACGCGCGCTGTTCGGCCATCCCATGTGCTGCACTGGTTTCAAGCACCAGTACCGTGGTCTCATCCAGTGACTGCAGTAAAGAGGGGTCATAAGCACCGGCGTTTACACTCAGCAGGTTCAGGAAAGGATCTTTTTGTTCCGCCCCTGCATAGGCTTCCAGTTTCAGCAAAGGATGACAATTGGTTTTATCCTTCAGCCCCAGCCAGGTGTTATAATTATAGATCTGCCGTAAATTTCCCGGAAAAGAAAAAGACGGAAGGGCATCTCCAAGGTATACCAGGTCGCAGGCCTGATCGGCCATATTGTATTTATCCAAAACGGCACTGTACTGGTAGCCTGCCTCCATTAAAATATATGGATCTTTTAAGTTTTTTGCAGAAACGTCCAGCATGACTACCGGATGATGGTGCCCGCCGATGTGCTGTACCGGCTGCGTGACCCTGCGGCTGTAGACATAAGGGCTATACGACAGATCCTTTATAGCAATCCTTTCAGTTTCCGCAACAGGAGCGGCCCGTCTTGCGTAACGGTCAGCCAGGGCCTTCGCTACAGGGGCTTCAAACTCAGGATCTTCAGTTAAGGAAACCCGGATGGTATCTCCAAGCCCGTCTTCCAGCAGGGTACCTATCCCTACAGCAGATTTAATCCTGCCGTCCTCTCCGTCACCCGCTTCAGTTACCCCAAGGTGCAGCGGGTAGTTCATCCCCTCTTTCACCATGGTTTCAACCAGCAGGCGATAGGCCTGTACCATTACCTGGGTATTACTGGCTTTCATAGAGATGACCAGGTTGTAATAGTTCATGTCCTCGCACATGCGCATGAATTCCATGGCAGATTCCACCATTCCGCGCGGAGTATCACCATACTGGCTCATGATCCTGTCAGACAGGGAGCCGTGATTGGTACCAATGCGCATCGCAGTACCATATTCCTTACAGATCTTCACCAGAGGCGAGAACTTCTTGTAAATACGCTCCAGCTCTGCCTGGTAGGCCAGCTGTGTATATTCTATATTTTCAAAACGTTTTTTATCAGCGTAATTGCCGGGGTTTATCCGCACCTTTTCTACAATACGGGCAGCAGACTCAGCAGCGTTGGGCGTAAAATGTATATCAGCCACCAATGGAACAGTATAACCTCGGGAACGCAGCTCCTTTTTGATTTGTGCCAGATTCTCTGCTTCCTTCATACTCGGGGCAGTGATCCTTACATATTCGCAGCCGGATTCCACCATTCTGATGGTCTGCTCAACCGTTGCCAGGGTATTCATAGTGTCGGTAGTGGTCATTGACTGGATCCTGATAGGGTTCAGGCCTCCCATCGGCACATCTCCGATGTAAACTTCACGCGTTAAGAACCTCGAATACTGGTCTAAGTTGTTGCAATATCCTCCGGCTAAATCCTTTTGTACTGATACGTTTTCCATGCACTGCAAAGATAAAGATTAAATCAATCGATCTTTAATAACTAAAGTATTTGCTGCAATATCATGCCAGCTTTGCTGTTTTTTATTGAGAAAAATATAGAGGTACCCAAAAAACAAGGGAAGCACCGAAAGGATCTTGGCTATATTCCTGACCACTGCCACCCCAAAACTGAGTCTTTTACCACCCAGATCGGTTACCTTAATATTCAGCAGCCGCTTGCCGATAGTTCCCTGCCTGGCAGAAGACTCTGCAAAAACACCGTAGATAAATTTCAGCACAGGGATCAGGGGAAGCAGTAAAACACCTGCCATGATCCGTTGGTCCTTATCCCCTATGAACATAAAACCGATCAGCAGCAGCAGGATATATACCAGCAGCAGCACAAAATAGTCGATCACCGCTGCCAGCAGCCGCTGGTCAAAGGATGCAAAATACTGGGGTGCCGTCTGCTCATAGCTGAAACCAAAAAGCGCACGGAGTTCGGGGAACTCATGCGCTTCTTTATAATCGTCCATGCCGGGTGTTCTGATAAATGTTCCCGGCAGGATATTCATTTTTTTGATGCTGTCCAGGTCATAGGGCCCTTCAGGTTTCCCATTGACAACAACGGTATAGGCAATAGATTTTTGAGGCTCCAATGGGTATTAATATCTGTTCACCTCAAAATTACTCAATCCTCCGTCCAGATTAATAAAAATCTTTTTGGCAGCTGTTTTATAGTTAGAGGTTTCATAATTGCCGTTGTCAATTTTGATGAAGCCCGGAAAGTCTTTGGCAGAAAGCCCGGTTTTGGTTTTGATCCTGCATCCAGACACTTCAGGAATATTGATCTTCACATCGGCCACACCTGTTTTCACGGTTACATCCGTTACCGGCAGCAGCGTACCAACTTTGATGTCGATAGATGCCGCTCCGCCATCGAACCTGAAACTCCTCAGCTTATAGTCTGAAAGATCAAGATCAACTTCTCCTGCTCCCATGTTCAGGTTCAGGTTCCATTCCGGTTTTTTGTTCAGCCTGAGGTCTACATCATTTCCACCGTCGCCGAGTGACCATTTGTTCTGTTTGTTCTTCATCTTAAACGTCAGGGTGGTAACTGAATCTGAACTTTCGCGCTGCAGGATGAAATTGCCATATCTGCGTTCCACCTCGGCCTGGATCAGGCTGTCTGATTCACCTGCCAGTTTAAATGAGGTACCCCCGCCGGAGATGTTAAGCACGGTTTTTTTAGCACTGTCACCCGCAAGCAGCGGCTGCACAAAGGAAAGTTTATCTGCAGTACCGTCCTTATCATCGTCGATATCAATATCCAGGTCTTTGGTAAACTTATCGCCTATCCAGAATTTATTGGAAGGTGGCTGCTGGCCTTTGTAAAATACCACGCAAAGCATCAGTACCAATACACCCAGGCAGATCATATTGCCAACCTGCGATTTATTGCGGTTGAACAGGATATTCACTCCCGAGATGATGAGGAACACCGGCCAGAAACTCCATACGTTTCTCCAGTAAAATTCAATTACATTAAAGTTTTCCAACAACAGGACAACACCTACGAACAGTAGTATTACGCCCCACATTACTCTATTAAGCTTCATAACTTATATTTTTAAGTTCAGGCAGGTTTAGCCGTTCCGTGAATCTCTTCACCATCAGGCCGGGCCCTTCTCTATTTTATTAATTCGGTCAGTTACAACTGATCTTTAGGTTCTTCTTTTGGCAGGTCCTGGCTGAAATCAGCAGCTTTCTTTTCTGTGTATTCTGTTTGCTGCGTGGTCTGCCCGAACGTTTCTTCCTGCTGACGTTTCCATTCTTCCCAGCTGTTCTTCCGTTTGGATTTCAGGATAAAGCTCAGCCCGATGGCAACAAATACCAGCGGCCATAATTTCCCCAGCCTGAACCAGTAAGGAATGATATCAAATTCATTCATCAGGAAATACAAACCTATCACCAGCAGGAATAAACCACCTACTGTTCTGCCTGTACCATTATTTTTCGGCAGGGTTTTTAAATCCATCGGGTCCTGCCAGCCGGGGCCGGTACCTGGAGTTGCTTTTGTTTCAGGGGCCTCCTCTTTAACAAAGGGATTTGGGCCACCAAATGGCGGTGTGTTGAATCCTGATGCAGGCGGCTGTTGTTTAAAATAATCATTGAACCTGGAGAATTTTGCTGCAGGGTCGTTATTTACGGGTACCACGATCCACATGACCAGATAAACAAGTACTCCTGTTCCTACTAAAAATATGGTAGACAGGACAAACAGTAACCTGATAATCGTTACGTCTACCTCCATATAAGCTGCTAATCCCGATGAAACGCCGGCAATTACTTTGTCGTGCTCGTTTCTTAATAATCTGTTGTCCATATATCTCTCTCCTATATTAAGCGTTATTTTTTAGGTTGTATTCCGGTAAACTTGCCGTCATACATGATTAAGACTGAGCAATGCTGATTTAGTTACAGCACAAATGCCACCATTTTCCTCAAATTCTTTACTTTGTGCCGTACAAATACCAAAGACATGCCTGAATTGCTGTTTAGACACCATTCCTTCAAAATACATGGCGCAATAATAACTATATTTATACTCAAAAATGCCTGAATCTGCAGACGGCCTGCTTGCTGTTGCCCTTCTTATTCCCTTTAACTGCACCGGTCATCATTGCATTCATCAACCCTAAATAGCAGAATATTTTAAGAAATAAAGAAAGCCACAACAATTTTTATTGTTTCTTTGTAGTATTATAGTAAATATACCCTAGCTAATTTCTCACCGAATGAACTTCACCAATTTTGGCAAATACCTGTTACTGTTAAAAGCGGTTTTCAGAAAACCTGAAAAAATCTCGATATACATGAAAGCCATTTTTCAGCAAATGAACTTTGTTGGCGTTGGTTCATTAGGATTGATCTCCATCATTTCAACCTTTATTGGTGCGGTAATGACCCTGCAGATCGCCTTTCAGCTGGTGAGTGATTTTATTCCTAAAACCATTATTGGTTCTGTGAACCGCGATTCAAGTATCCTTGAACTGAGCCCAACCATTACAGCCATTGTTCTGGCAGGTAAAATTGGCTCTGCCATCTCATCTGAGATCGGTACCATGCGGGTGAGTGAGCAGATTGATGCACTGGAGATCATGGGAATCAATTCTCCGGGATACCTGATCCTGCCAAAACTCATTGCAGGCATCACCATGGTTCCTGTACTGGTAATTTGCTCCATGTTCCTGAGCATTGGCGGCGGGTTTTTAGGCGGCACGCTATCGGGAGCAGTTTCACCTGCTGAATATATCCAGGGGATCACCACTGATTTCAATCCTTATACCATTACTGTTGCGCTGGTTAAAGCATTTGTATTTGGCTTTATCATCACCACTGTTCCTGCCTATGAAGGTTTCTATGTGAAAGGCGGTGCTTTGGAAGTTGCGCAGGCAAGTACAAGAGCTGTTGTAGTAAGCTGTATCAGTATTCTTGCCTGTGACTATATCGTAACCCAGTTATTATTATGATCGAAATTAAAGACATTGAAAAATCCTTCGGCTCCAATATCGTTTTAAAAGGAATATCTGCCAAATTTGAAGCTGGTGTTACCAATTTGATCATCGGCGGTTCCGGATCAGGAAAAACCACCCTGTTAAAGTGTATGGTGGGCCTGCAAACACCGGAAAAAGGAAGCGTACAATATGACGGACGGGAATTTACAGAGATGAATTTTGAACAGCGTATTGAGATCCGCAAGGAGATCGGAATGCTTTTCCAGGGTTCTGCCCTGTTCGATTCAATGACAGTGGAAGAGAATATCATGTTTCCGCTGAACATGTTTACAGACCAGTCTTTCAAAGAGAAACAGGAGCGTGCCAATTTTTGTCTGGAAAGGGTAAACCTTGAAGGTAAAAACAAACTCTTCCCTGCCGAACTTTCAGGAGGGATGAAAAAACGGGTAGGTATTGCCCGTGCCATTGCCATGAACCCAAAATATCTTTTTTGCGATGAACCCAACTCAGGGCTTGATCCTAAAACATCTATCGTTATCGATGAGCTGATCAAGGAAATCACTGAAGAATACAAGACCACTACGATCGTGGTTACGCATGATATGAACTCCGTAATGGGGATTGGTGATTATATCCTTTTCCTTCATGAGGGCAAGAAATTCTGGGAAGGTTCCAATAAAGAGATTGCCCATACCGATATAGAAGAACTGAATGATTTCGTTTTTGCCAGCCGCTTTATGAAGGCAGCCAAGAAAAACTTTTAACAATATTAGTACAATAATACATTTATGATAAGCCTTTTAACGCCCACACACTGGAAAGATTACGAGTTGATCGACTGTGGTGATTTTGAAAAACTGGAACGCTTTGGGAACCTCGTTTTGTCGAGACCGGAACCACAGGCGGTATGGAAAAAAACACTGTCAGACCAGGAATGGAAAAAAAGGACCCACATCAGGTTCAAAGGGCGTTCTGCTACATCAGGAGAATGGGTAAAGAGCACACAGCAACTGCCTGACCGATGGAATGTGGACTATCAGAATGATGAAGTAAAGATCAGCCTTCGTTTAGGCCTTACCTCGTTCAAACACGTAGGGGTATTTCCTGAACAGGCAGTGAACTGGGATTACATCTCTTCTTCAGTTAAGAAATTCAAAACTGCAAGCCCTAAAGTGCTGAACCTTTTTGCCTACACCGGTGCGGCATCCCTGATTGCCAAGGCTGCAGGTGCTGATACTACCCACGTAGATTCGATCAAACAGGTGGTGAACTGGGCAAATGAGAACCAGGAGCTGTCACAACTGAAAGATGTGAGATGGGTGGTAGAAGATGCACTGAAGTTTGTACAGCGTGAATTGAAACGCGGTAAAAAGTATAATGGTATCATCTTAGATCCGCCGGCTTTTGGCCACGGCCCTAACGGTGAAAAATGGAAACTGGAAGATCATATCCAGGAGATGATGCACGATGTGGTCCAGCTGCTGGATGAAAAGGAACACTTCCTGATCCTGAATACCTATTCGCTGGGATTTTCATCTGTAATTGTTGAAAACCTGATCAAAACATCTTTTCCGCAGGTAGAGAACCTGGAAACAGGAGAGTTATATCTTCAGGCTACCTCGGGTATCAAATTACCGCTGGGCGTATTCGGCAAGTTCAATAAGTTTATTGCATAGTGATTCAGGTGCTGTGCCTCTTCGCGGGAACAGCACCTGAATACCATTAGTTAGTTGTGGTCGTTTCTGCATCATGCAGGCGTTTATACCTCACAATCTGATTGGCCCTTGAGCCGCCTCCGGCAAAACTCACACTGTAGATATTTCCTTTGGCGTCTTTCACCAGGTAAAAGCGGTCGATGTTGATATCCAGTGATCCACCCACATCGTTGGCAGTCAGCCTTCTCCATTTTGCACCAATTGCATCCCGTTTTGCAGACCATGAAGCCTGCGGGATAGCCAATGCGTCAGCCTCGGTAAAATTATCATAAATCTTCGTTGGGTCATTCCCCGGGATTACCTCATAGGCCGTCACCCCTGCCAGGAAATTGATCTGTACAAAATCAGGCTGCTGCTGGGCGCGCACTGTTCCACTGGGGTTTGTTATTAAAGTTCCATCAGCGTTCATGGCAACATAAGTATTGTTACCCCAGCAAATATCCCAGGATGTTTTTGCAGGCTCGTAACTCGAGGTCCTGCTTGAAAATGAAACATACCGCCAGTTATAGGAAGGATCTTTGGTTACCGTTAAAGTGGTATACAAATTATTATTGTCACTCATAAAGCCATACGTAACGGTATAGCCATTACTTGTACGGTCTATTTTAACTTTTATCCATTTGTTGAACCTCAGGTTCGTATTCGCGCCCCGTTTAATGATATATACATTATTTGCAGAACTGCTGGCTGATATTGCTTTGATCACTGTGCCTGAAAGATAAGCTGCTTTGTCTCCCTGTACGGGATCTACAGTGGTTATATCTCCTGTATCTATCTTCAATACTAACTTTTTACTGCTCGCCAGGACCGCAGTATCCGCGTCTGTTATGCTATTCAGATTGGTCTTGTCAGTCTGGGCCGCAGTTGCGCCCAGGGCGCTGTTGATGATCACCCGGAAGGTATCATTTGCGCAATAAAAGCCGAGGTCCCAGGATGATCTCAGTACTCCGGTCTGGACTTCCCTGCTAAAGTCTAAAAACACACTCTTCCAGGCGCTGTCTGCCCGTTCGCTACCGTACAGGCCAGCCAGGGCCACCGTATCTCCGGCTGATGGCATGATCGGGAAAAATCTTGTTGTATCTTCCTTGCAGCCTGCCCAGGCAAACATGATATAAAAAACGACAATAGCTACAGCATATTTCCTCATAAGTTGGATTCAATGTTGGTATAACGCGTAAAGATAATACTCCTGTACATGAATCACACACAAATTCAGTGGAGTACCGCAGATAACCTGCAAATCATAAATATAATTCAGAATCGTTTTAAGAATGTTATACTTGTAGAATGATTTGTCAGTTGAATGTGTAGTTTTGCAGAACTGAACAGATAGCTGTACTTCATCTGCAAATAAAACGAAATCAGGAGTACTTCATTTTAATCATGCATCATAACTAATAACATATATACATCTATGAAAATACCTCAGTTAGCGGGAACACTGCTTATTGCATTTACCTCAATCGCCTTATTTGCAAATTGCTCTTCAGATTCCAAAAAAGGTGACAGCAAAACAAAAACAACTGTAAATGCATCCGGTGACTCTACCGAAGTGACTTCAGCCGACACCACCCGCCATCCGATTGATACCGCAAAATACAATGCTGCATTAAAAAAAATAGCCAATGGCGACACTACCGGAAAATGGCCCGTTAAAAACCAGCCTTACCCTCTTGCCGGTGCAATACTTCCTTTTAAAAGGATCGTAGTGTATTACGGAAATTTACACTCCAAAAAAATGGGTGCTCTGGGCGAATATCCACCGAAAGAGATGTGGAGCCGCTTAAATGCAGAGGTTAAAAAATGGGAAAAGGTAGATCCCACTACCCCAGTACAACCTGGTGTACACTATATTGCAGCCGTTGCCAGCGGTACTCCCGGAAAAGACGGAAAGTATATCAACCGGATGGGCAACAACCAGATTGATTCTGTAATTGCTATTGCCAAAATGCATAACGGGATCGTATTCCTTGATCTACAGGTTGCTTTAAGTAATATCAAAGACGAACTGCCAAGAATAGAAAAATACCTTATGATGCCGCAGGTACATTTGGGTATCGATCCTGAATTCTCTATGAAAAGCGGTGCAAGGCCAGGTACAAAAATAGGAACTTATGATGCCGCGGATATCAACTACTGTTCTCAATACCTGGTTAACCTGGTTAAAAAATACAACCTTCCTCCAAAAGTATTTACAGTTCACCGTTTTACCAAGAAAATGGTAACCAATTACCAGAATATCAAGTTACATCCTGAAGTACAGCTTGTAATGCATATGGACGGATGGGGAGAGCCTGATCTTAAGATCGGTACTTACCGTTATTTCATCCAGAGAGAACCGGTTCAGTTTACAGGCTTCAAATTATTCTATAAGAACGACATCAAAAAAGCACCACACAGAATGATGACACCGGAAGAATTAATGAAACTTAAACCTGCCCCGATCTACATTCAATACCAATAGAATTAAAACAGCTGCTATATACAAATGCCCCCGAAAAGCCAGACACTTTCCCGGGGGCATTTGTTTGACAAGCAGTTTTGCTTAACTCATAGAAGGAAAAGAAATTCCCTTTATCTTTCTGAACAGCTCTACTGCATAAATATCAGTCATTCCCGAAACAAAATCCAGCACACACTGAATCTTTGTATATACATCGGTCTCTTTTGTCAGGAATTGCTTAGGGATCAGTTCCACCAGTTTTTTATGGTACTTTGAGTCGTTCTGCAGGTAGGCAGGAATAAATTCTTCCAGCAAACCACCCATCACCTGGTAACCTGCAACCTCTATCTGTACTACAGAGGAATAGTTATAGATCTTTTTAACAGAGACCCTTTCAATTTCTTTCATCGTTGACAGGAAAGGTTCATCAATGGCATCCATCAGGCTCTGGTTAAAATTGCCCTTCAATAGGGTGTCCTGCTGCTGGTAAAACACGTTCGAACATTGCCCTATCAGTGTACTGATAGATTTTGCGCGCATAAGGGTAATTTTGGCATCGTCATCCTCCATCCCCGCCAGGCGCTCCGGAAGTTTGGCATCGTTACATAACGGCAACAGCAGTTTTTCTACTTCCCGGTAAGAGAGGATCTTTAAACGGTGCGCGTCTTCGAGGTCAATGATATTGTAGCAGATATCATCTGCGGCCTCTACCAGGTAAACCAATGGATGGCGTTTATATACAACAGGGTCATCCTGTACTTTGATCAGGTCCATTTCTACCGCTATCTTCTCAAATCCGCTTTGTTCCGATTGAAAAAATCCGTATTTCTTGGTATAGATATTCTTTTTGTCATTAGCGAGGGATGCACACGGATACTTGGCGATGGAAGCCAGCGTTGCGTAGGTCAATGCAAAGCCCCCTGTACCCTTCCCTGCAAACGGATGGGTCAGGATCCGTAAGGCATTGGCATTACCCTCAAAGTTGATCAGGTCCTGCCATTGTGCTTTATTCACCTGGTCCTGGTAAACCTTACCATCACCCGTGGTAAAATAATGGGAAATGGCCGACTCACCGGAATGCCCGAATGCGGGGTTTCCCAGATCATGTGCCAGGCAGGCAGAAGCGATGATATTGCCAACTTCAACCAGCAGCGGGCAGCGGTCATCAATCCCCGGGTCTGCCTCTTTCATCCGGTTATAAAATATTGTTCCCAATGAGCGGCCCACACTGGCAACTTCCAGGCTATGGGTTAACCTGTTATGTACAAAAACGCTTCCCGGTAAAGGAAATACCTGCGTTTTGTTCTGCAACCTTCTAAATGGCGAAGAGAAGATGATCCTGTCATAGTCCCGCTGAAACTCTGAACGCGCTTCTTTCTGATTTCCAGCAAATCTCTCTTCATTTCCCCAGCGTTTAGCCGACAGTAAATTTTCCCAGTTCATATGTGAATGTTATCGTGTACCCGATCATTTGAATATCCCTGATCAGGTTTTCAAAGATGGCGAAATTACTCATCTTTTGTTCATGTGCGGGTTAAGGATTTTCTGATCTCAGTAAAAACAAAAAAATATTTCAAGTGACGATGTATTGTTTAAAAAGACAGACAGTTAATAATTAAACCAATAAATGATGAAGTTAAATAATCAGGTAAATTAATACCGGAACACAATAGTACTGCTAAAACGGCAAAAGAATATTTAGAAGATATTAAGATCAGGACTAATAAATAATATTTTTTCCCTACAACTTGTGTTAATTAATAAAAATTAAATAATTTGGGGGCGATGCAAGATTTCCCTCTATATTTTGAATTAGGCTGGCAACATATTTTAGACTGGAAAGGCTATGATCATATCCTCTTTGTCATGGTTCTTTGTGGAACCTATTTATTGTCAGACTGGAGAAAGGTACTGATCCTGGTTACTGCATTTACAGTAGGCCATAGTATCACTTTAGCTTTAAGCGTGTTCAAATTTATCCACATCAATACCGGCCTGATTGAGTTCCTTATCCCTATCACTATACTTGTCACCGCTTCATCAAACATCCTTGCAGGAAAGTCCAAACCCAAGGGAATGCAGCTTAAATATATCCTTGCCCTTTTTTTCGGGCTCATCCATGGCCTTGGTTTTTCCAATTACCTGAATAGCCTGTTAGGCAAAAGCACTAATATTGTGGCAGAATTATTCGCCTTCAATGTGGGGCTGGAATTCGGGCAGATCATTATTGTAATCAGCATCCTGATCTTTTCCTTTATCCTGATCAATATATTTAAGGTCAAGAGGTGGGATTGGAATTTCTTCCTGTCTTCTGCCATCTTCGGAATCTCATTTGTCATGGCAGCGGAGCGATGGCCAAACCTGTTCAGTTAGAACAAGCCCAGCTGCCCTGTATCATCAATATCTACATCATCGGGATTGGTGATCTCCAACTTGATATCCTTTTTGGGTTTTGCTTCCTTCGTCACTTTAGTTTTGGCGTCCTCAGATTTCTTTTGTTTAGCTGAGGGTTTTACAGCAGGAACTTTGGGCTCGGGAGCCACATCTTCCTCAGTTTCTTCAATAACTTCCGCTTCCGGCTCAATCTCCTCAATTGCCCTTTCTACAATAATTCCGTCTGCCACCAAAGTCTGCGTTGGTACACTGTCTTCCTCAACGGTTTCTTCAGTTTCGGACTGCGCACGGGTAACCTCAGTTTCATCCTGCGCTGCGGAAAAACCTGTTTCGGCAACATCATCAGCATCTTCCATTTCTACATCTTCCGTTTCTGTATTTTCTTCGTCACTATCCTCTGTAAGGTCTTCATCCACGATTTCTGTATCACCTGGTTCAGCTCCTCCTCCTCCGGAAACCGGGCCATCAGTACTTTCAGCCATCACTACCCCGCCGGCATCTTCATCAGGTCCCTGTTCAATTTCTTCGTGGTTACCGATCCTGATCTCCTTTACATCATGCTGGGTGAGGCGGTTACCGTTTGCCCTGATGCCTTTTACATCGATGAATTCTGAGAGCACGATTTCTATCGTTTCAGGGATCTGGGTTTTACCTTTTAGCACATCTACCGTAAGCATGGCTGAAGGGTTGCTGGTCAGGTAGATGAACTTCGATCCGGTCTCCTCACTGATCAGGCTTTGTTTTTTACCGATCGCGATAGGCTCAAATACAAAACGTTTGATGAAGTAGTTTTTAGCTTTTCCTTCAAACTGAACAACGGCAAAGGGCTTTTCAGGATCAAACTTCTGGATCAGCAGCAGATCGGCATCAAAGTGATTGCTCAGTTCAAAAGAACTCAGTTCGTACCATCCTTCTTTGTGAACCTGCAGGATCTTATCGTCACCATCAAACTCACCCAGGTATTTACCTCTGCCATCCACATTCAGCCTTCTCAGCAGATCATCATACCATATTTTTAATCCTGATAAGGTAGAAACACCTTTGCTTTTCAGCAGGATCCTTTTCACAGGGTATTTGGAAACAATATTTCCCTGGGATGCCCTTCCTTTGATGGCTATATCCGCAAAGTCCACATCAAACTGCAATTTCTTCAGTTTTGTATGCGGTTTGAGCATCACTGTAATGATTTCTGCCTCTCCATTAGGGTTAGGCGTAAAGTATAATATTTTGGAGCCCTTGCTGCCTTTTGTTAAATCATATTCCTTGTCACGGGTAACCCCCATTACAGCAAAACGTTTGATATAGGAAACACCACTTGCACCGTCCTTGTAGATCAGGTTGTATATGGTGCGCTCATCGTTCTTTTTAAATACATGGGCATAAATGATTCCCTTTCCAACAAATGTTTTATCGGCAACCTTCGTAATGATACATTTACCGTCTTCCCTGAATACGATGATCTCATCCAGGTCAGAACAATCAGCAACAAATTCGTCCTTTTTGAGCCCCGTTCCTATAAAACCATCTTCACGGTTGAGGTAGAGTTTCACATTGGCCAGGGCAACTTTTGAGGCCTCTACCCTGTCAAACAGCCTGATTTCAGTTTTACGTTCCCTGCCTTTTCCGTATTTGTCTTTCAAACGCTGGTACCAGGCAATGGCATAATCGGTCAGGTGTTTCAGGTGGTTTTTCACCACTTTGATCTCATCGGCCAGGGCCTTCATCTGGTCATCCGCTTTTTTAACATCAAAGCGGGTGATACTGCTCATTGGTTTATCGATCAGTTTCTTGAAATCCTCAGGCAGGATCTCCCGGTATAATTGTTCCCTGAAAGGGCTGAATAACGTGTTCAGTACGCTCACTACCATCTCAAAATTATTCGAGTTCTCGTAGTCGGCATTTTTATACATCCCTTCCTGGATAAAGATCTTCAGTAACGAACTGAAGAATATTTTTTCCTGGAGTTCATGCAGCTTTATTTCCAGCTCCTGTTTCAGCAGGTCCTTAGTGTTTTGCGTATTCTCCATGAGAATATCGTTCACACTTAAAAACTGGGGCTTATCATCTTTTATGATACAGGTATTCGGGGAGATAGATACCTCACAGGATGTAAATGCATAGAGCGCGTCAATGGTCACATCGGGCGAAATACCCGGCGCCAGCTGAATCACGATCTCTACGTTTGCTGCGGTATTGTCTTCAATTTTTTTGATTTTGATCTTGCCCTTATCATTGGCAGATAATATACTGTCTATCACAGACCCTGTAGTAGTGCTATAGGGTATTTCTGTGATCACCAGGGTCTTCTTGTCCTTTTCTGTGATCTTGGCCCGTACACGCACCTTACCTCCGCGCATCCCTTCGTTATACGCAGAAAAATCTGCCATACCGCCGGTAAAGAAATCGGGAAGGATATTGGGGCGGCTGCCCTGCAGGATCTCAATGGAGGCATCCAGCAGTTCAATAAAATTATGCGGCATAACCTTGGTGGCGAGGCCTACGGCAATACCTTCGGCACCCTGTGCAAGCAGCAGGGGAAACTTCACCGGTAAGGTAAGGGGTTCATTGTTTCGGCCGTCATAACTCAGCTGCCAGATGGTGGTGTCTGAATTGAAGACCACTTCATTGGCAAACTTTGATAAACGGGCCTCGATATAACGTGGTGCGGCAGCGCTGTCACCCGTAACCGGGTCTCCCCAGTTACCCTGGCAGTCAATGAGCAGGTCTTTTTGTCCAATCTGTACCATGGCATCTCCAATTGAAGCATCACCATGGGGGTGGTACTTCATGGTGTTGCCAATTACGTTGGCCGCCTTATTGAAACGTCCGTCATCCATCTCTTTCAGCGAGTGCATAATTCTGCGCTGAACGGGTTTAAGGCCGTCATTGATATGGGGTACTGCCCGGTCTAAAATTACATAAGATGCATAATCGAGGAACCAGTTTTCGTAAAGTCCGTTGATGGGGATTACGGTATGTTTTGTCTCTTCGTTTATGTTATTATCTAATTCGTCGCTCATTAAGAAAGGATTTGTGTGGTGTAAATATAAGTCATCCCGTTATATTTTCAGAACACAATTTCCTAACAGTTGTCAATTTGCCTTAATTCGGCAATAAATCAGGAATCCACCCTCAGGCGGTCTTCTACAAACACAAATGGCAGGAGGTTTTTTATGCCTTTAACTTTTAATATTTTGCCATCGATGCAGTAGAATAAAACTTCAATTTCCTTAGCCTGTTTACGTTCAAATTCTGCCATTACCTGCAAACATGAGCCGCAGCAGGTAACCGGCTGATCAATTTTAAAATGATCTGTATGTGCAGTAACCACCATGCTTTCAATTACCGCGTCCGGGTAGGCAGCGCCAACAGTGAACAATGCTACCCGCTCTGCGCACAGGCCTGATGGATAGGCAACGTTTTCCTGGTTGCTGCCTGTAACTACTGTGCCATCGGCAAGCTTCACCGCAGTAGCTACCTTGAAATTGGAATAGGGTGAATAGGATGTACTTAGCGCTGCTTCCGCTTTTGTACAGAGCAGCTGGTCTGCCTCAGCCAGGTCAGCAAACTGATCATAGGCTTCGTAGGAGACAGAGAAATTTAAGGTATTTATCATTTAATCTAATTGGTGCTTTTATCCGCAAACACAACCTTTGTGTCTGCATATTTTCTTTCCCACATACCTGTTGCCATTCCAGTCCGAACAGAGCCCGGGCGCAGGCAAAAAGTATAGCGGGGGAACAAAGTTACATTGTTAATTCATATTATTTCAGAAAAGGCGGTTTATGTGTCAAATGAGCGGACAAGTATTTTACACTCAAGGCATCCCTCTTCTATCATTCTGGCATAGATAACGCTTCCAACGCTATAAATAAGCAATTAGTGCGGTGTCACTGCGCTTTTCCGTTTTAAATAGCGCAGTGGCAACGCATTTATGCAGTTCTCATAGTGCTTCAGCCTACATCTTTCCCTTTAAGTTTACTTATAATTGCCCGCTGTAAACAGAACCCGTAATTCGAAAACCAGAACATCTTACAACTTTTTGGAGTATTTAACAAATTTTTAATTTCATTAAACAAAATCCTCCAAATCTTGTAATATACATGATGAGATAGCCGGTGGCATGGTTTTGGTTATTGTCTCGAAAGTGTAAATTTCCCAAAAAATCACAACCATTGAATAAATACGTACGCAAAAGTCTAAAGGTCATTTTATGGATAGTTGCCAGCATCATTATGCTGGTTATACTGGTTGCTGTGGCTTTAAATATCCCGGCAGTGCAGAACTTTGTCAAGGACAAAGCGATTAGCTATCTCAAAAATAAAACCCATACCGAAGTCAGCCTTGAAAGTGTAAAGATCGCCTTACCCAAAGACGTGGTGCTGAATAAATTTTACATGGAGGATAAAAAAGGGGACACACTATTGTACGCCCAGAAACTATCCGTTGATATCAGTCTGATGAAGCTGCTCAGCAACAAGATAGAGATCAACAACATAGAACTCGAAAAGATCAGGGCGAATGTAACCAGGATTGATCCTGATACAACTTACAATTTCTCATTCCTGGTAGACGCCTTCATGTCTGAACAAAAAAAACCAGACGCAGAAGTTGATAAAGACACTACTTCTACCATGAAGTTTTCGATCAGTAAGATCAGCCTGAAAGATATCGGAATTGTTTACCGGGATGATGTGGCAGGAAATGACGTCAGTGTAAAACTGGGCGAATTCCAGACCAACATCAAAGATTTTGACATGGACAATCAGCATTATGTGATCAAAAACCTGTCCTTAAAAAACACCACCTTAAAATATCTACAGCAGAAGCCGCTTACCCAGCTGGCAGCACAACTGCAAAAAAGTTTAGACACTACAAAAACAGCTTCAGGAAAATTGCCTTTAGTGGAAGTACAGGATGTGGCTTTGGGTAATGTGAAGATCAATTATGATGACATGTTATCAGATACCCGTGCAGATCTGAAGATTACCGAGCTTACGCTGACTAAACTATTTGCCGACCTTACAAAAAGTGACTTCAAACTCGATGATGCTACACTGAATAAATCAGATATCCTGTTTGCATTTAAACCTGCCGCACCGGTAAAAGGAGCTGCAGCAGATACAGCCGCAGCGGCACCACCATCGGCAATGGCTGTTTTAGTCAGCAAACTGAACCTTGCAGACAACAACATCCAGTTTGATAACCTTGCTGTAAAACCCCTGGCTAAGGGCATGGACTTCAACCACCTTAAGATCAAAGGGCTTGGCCTGGGTGCAGAAAATCTCTCTTACTGCGCCGCAGGCATAAAAGTGAACGTTAAAAACGGAAGCCTCAAAGAAAAAAGTGGCTTTGAACTCAGCAAATTACAGGGCGATGTGATCTACAACGACAAGATGGTGAAGCTGAGCAACCTGGTCTTTAAAACTCCAAACACCAACATTGAGAACAATACTGAACTGAATTATACCTCCCTCGAAGATCTTACCAAACACCCGGAACGCGTAAAAATGTCACTTCAGGTAAAGAATACTACCCTGGGCCTGAAAGACGCAACCTATTTCAGCGATGCTGTTCCGGCAAATTACCGTAATGAGAAAATCAAAGTTACTGCCCGCGTAAGCGGTTATATGAATAACCTTTCCATTCCGCAGTTGCAGATCAGCGGATTAAAAAGTACCCGCATTGATGTGAGCGGAACAGTAAAAGGGCTGCCGGATGTGAACAAAGCATATCTGGACCTGAATATCAAACGTTTCTCCATGACGAAAAACGACCTGCTGGTGCTTATTCCAAAAAAATCCCTTCCGGCCAACATCACTTTACCCAATACCATCGCCGCCAACGGCAGGTTTAAAGGGTCTATGACAAACTTTAATACCGGCTTCAACATCAATACTGATATGGGCTCAGCAAAATTGCTGGCCAGCATGAAGGGGCCTAAAGGAAAAGAAAGTTATACGGCAGATATTACCCTGAATAATTTTAACGTTGGCAGGCTCATCAAGATGCAGCCCCAGTTGGGCAGGATTACTGTTAAAGCAAATGTAACCGGCACCGGTCTTGACGCCAAAACCGCCGCAGCAAAAGTAAACGGAAAACTGATCAGCGCTTATTACAATAAATATACCTACCGTAACCTACTGCTTAGCGGAACATATTCCGGCCAGAAACTAAATATCAAAAGCAGCATGGCCGATAGCAATGCGAACTTTAACCTGACGGCCCTTGTAAATATGGCAGGAAAATATCCTTCCGTAAAAGCAGACCTTAACCTGAAGCAGGTAGACCTGAAGAACCTGAATTTCAGTCCGACGGAATTCCGTATGGCCGGCGTAGTAAAGGCGGATATTAAAACCGCTGATGCCGACTACCTGAACGGGGATGTAAGCATCCGCGGCCTGCAGCTGGTAAAAGACGGGCAGAAGATCAACGTTGATACCATAGATATCCACTCTGAAGCTACTGCAGAACGTAACCTGCTTACCTTAAAATCTGAACTGCTCAGCGCACGTGTTGACGGTAAATACCAACTGACAAACCTGGCAGGCGCTATGACCAACCAGATCAACAAATACTATAAGTTTGGCGTAGTGACCAAGGTTCCCAATCAGCGGTTCCGCTTCAGCGTAAGGGTTTACAATCCAAAATTCATCAAAGATTTTGTTCCTGAACTGACCACCTTCTCCCCTTCCTATATGAACGGGCTGATAGATACCCAGAAAGACAGTCTTAAGATAAATGCATGGTTCCCGCAGGTAGTTTACGGTGCTTATAAAGTTGACAGCACAAGATTGACGATTGACAACTCTGACAACAGGCTTTTCTACAAGTTACTTGTTGGACACATCCAGAGCCCTTCCATAGCCCTCTACGGTACTGAACTAAGCGGGGTTGTAGCAGATAATTTGCTGGGAATTGACCTTATCCTCAGGGACAGGAAGCTAAATGACAGGTATGTATTGGGCGGTAAATTCAAATCTCTGGGAACGGACTTCCAGTTCCAGTTTGATCCCAAAAGGATACTGCTGGATTATGAACGCTGGTCGGTATCCCCTGAAAACTATATTCAGTTTGGGAAATCAGGTATACTGGCAAACCAGTTTAACCTGAGCCAGGGAACGCAGTTACTCAGCATCAACAGTGTAAACGCTACTCCAAATTCACCGTTGAAAGTTGAATTTAAAGACTTCAGAATAGAAACCCTGACAAAATTTGCCGAGCAGGACAGTGCGCTCGTTGGCGGACTGATCAATGGTACGGTAGACGTGAGTGACCTGATGGCCAGCCCTAAGTTCACGGCCAACATGACCATTGACAGGCTGCGTTATCAAAAAGACCAGCTGGGCACCTTACGTGTGGCAGTAAATAACAATACGCCAAATGCCTACGAAACCAACATTGCATTAACAGGTGTACATGAATTGAGGATGAATGGTTTTTATTATACCAACAACCCTGCAAATGCGCTTGACCTGACGCTGAATATTGACAAAATAGACCTGAAAGCACTGGAAAGTGTATCCATGGGCCAGATCAAAAATGGTTCCGGTACCATTACAGGAGCCTTAACAGTAAAAGGTGCAATTGCCGCACCAAGAGTTTTAGGAGATGTGAAGTTTAACCAGGCAGCTTTTACTGCTACCTACGTGAACTCCTACTTCAGAATGCCAAATGAAACGATCAGTTTTACCCCTCAGGGAGTAAACTTCAATAACTTTACTGTGATAGATTCGCTGAACAAGAAAGCCACCATCAATGGCGGCATCCTGACTACAGATTACGCAAACTTCAAGTTCAATATGGACATCAAAACGGAAACTTTCCGTGTGATGAACTCCACCGCTCTTGATAATGACATGATCTATGGAACGGTGTTTTTAACCAGTAATATCAAGGTTAGGGGCGACCTGAACCAGCCGGATGTCAATATGAACATCAAAGTAGAGAAAGGCACTAAGTTCTTCTTTGCTTTACCGGCAGATGATCCTTCCGTGATTGATCAGGAAGGCATTGTGCAGTTCATCGATGCAGATGCCCCTCCGTTTAACGGGCAGAAAGCACTGCACGCTGACAGCATCAGCAAAGCCCCGGTAAAAGGGATCAACCTGACAGCCAAACTGGAAGTAGACCCCGAGGCAGAATTGAATGTGGTGGTAGACCCGGCCAATGGCGATGCCCTGAAAGTGAAAGGCGATGCTGACCTGACAGCCACAATGGACCCAAGCGGAAAGATCAGCTTAACCGGCCGTTACGAGATCAAAGACGGATCATATAATCTATCTGTAGGCCCGTTAGGCAAAAAAGAATTTAAACTGGTCTCAGGAAGTACGATCGTATGGACTGGCGACCCCATGTCTGCAAACGTGAATTTAACCGCATTATATGAGGTAAATGCAGCACCTATTGACCTGATCAATGAACCGGAAAATATCCCGGCCAAGACCAAACTGCCCTTCCAGGTTTACCTGATGATGAAAGGCGAATTGTTAAAACCTATCATCTCATTTAAACTTGACCTGCCGGAAAATGAACGCGGAGCCTTGAGCGGTACAGTTTATACCAAATTGCAAAACGTAAACAGGAATGAAAGTGAACTGAACAAGCAGGTATTTGCCCTGCTGGCCTTAGGCAGATTTATCGCCAACAATCCTTTTGAAAGCCTTGCCGGTGGTGGCGGCGGAGTATCTACGCTTGCAAGATCAAGTGTGAGTAAATTACTGACCGAGCAGCTGAACAACCTTGCGTCAGATCTGATCAAAGGTGTGGATATCAACTTCGGTGTCAATTCATCTGAAGATTATTCTACCGGATCATTGCAGCAAAAAACTGACCTTGAAGTGGGCGTGTCAAAAAAACTGCTCAGTGACAGGCTAACGGTAACCGTTGGAAGTAGCTTCGGACTGGAAGGGCCACAGGCTCCCGGACAAAGCTCTACAAATATTGCAGGAAATGTAAATGTGGAGTATATGCTTTCTAAAGACGGCAAATATCGCCTGAGAGCTTACCGGCGCAACCAGAATGAGGGGGTCATCGAAGGACAGATCATTGAAACCGGGTTAGGATTTGCACTGGTGGTGGATTACAATAAATTTAGGGAGATCTTCCATAAAAGATCAAGAAGAATCAGAGAAAATCAAGAACAGAAGCCTACAAATGAGAAAACTAATTAAACCCAGCTTATTTATATTCGTATGTTTAGTATGGGCTGCCTGCAGCAACACTAAATATCTGAAACCCGGTCAGAAATTGTACACGGGTGCTGAGGTTGTGATCAATCCTGATTCATCAGCAAAGATTGAGAATCAAAAGGATGTAAAGAGTGACCTTGAGGCTAAAACAAGGCCAAGGCCTAATAAATCAATTTTGGGCTTAAAGCCTAAATTGTATATCTATAATCTTGCAGGTGAGCCCAAAAAACCTAAGGGTTTTAAACACTGGCTGAGAACTAAAGTGGGCGAACCACCGGTATTACTGACTGAGGTAAAACTTAAAACCAATGATGCGGTAATGACGAGTTTCCTGATCAGTCAGGGTTATTTACAGAACGTAGTTACCGGTGATACGGTAACCAAAGAGAAAACAGGTAAAGCAGTATACACGGTAAATACGGGAATACGTTATAAGATCAAGAGTGTAACTTTTCCCAAAGACACTGGTAACCTCACCAGGGTGATCAATCAAAACAAGGGCAATTCGGTGCTCAAAGTTGGCAATTACTATGATCTTGATGCATTTAAAAATGAACGCATCCGTATAGATAACGACCTGAAAGAACAGGGATATTTCTATTTCAGCCCGGATTACCTGATCCTGCAGGTGGACAGCACAATAGGCAAGAGCCTGGTAGACATTACGATCAAGGTGAAAGACATAGCTCCTGATGCAGGATTGAAACCTTATACCATCAAAAACATCAATATCTACCCAAGTTACTCCTTGCGGAGAGATAGCGTACTGCGGAAACTAACACCAATGGAGTATCATGATTTCAATATCTATGATAACCGGAGGACGTTTAAACCAAGGGTGTTCGACCGTCTGGTATTCTTCAAGAAAGATGAGATTTACAACAGGACTGACCATAACCAGTCGCTCAACAGGATGGTAAACATCAATGCCTTTCAGGATGTGAGGGCAGAATTTTTGCCACTGGACAGTTTCAAAAATGACCAGCTTGACCTGAACATTTACCTTACACCGCTGAAGAAAAATTCCCTGACCTTTGGCGTAACCGGAACCAGTAAGTCCAACAATTTTGTAGGATCAGAAGTTAAAGTTACCCAGACCACAAGAAACCTGTTCAGAGGTGCAGAACAACTGGATGTGAGTGTGAGCGGCGGCTTTGAAACACAGGTAAGCGGACAACAGACACAGAACCTGAACTCCTACTCGTTCACTGCTGAAGGTAAACTGACATTCCCACAGTTTATTGTACCTTTTTACAAACCAAGAAGTACAAACGCCTTTATCCCTAAAACCATCACCTCGCTCTCCTATCAGTTGCTGAGCCGTGGCTCATTGTACAAACTCAACTCATTTAAAGGCGAATTCGGATACAACTGGAAAGAAAATAAATACAAGGAACATACCTTCAATCCTATTTCCATCAATTACGTACAGCCCAACCTTCCTGCTGATTCTATCAGACGCAAGCGCCTGTTTGATTCTATTCCCGGCCTGCGCTATACGCTGGAAAAACAATTTATCATTGGGAGTAACTACAGCTTCACCTACACTAACCAGATGGAGGAGAACAGAAGGAACAACATTTATTTTAACGGTAGCATAGAAACCGGCGGAAATCTCTGGGGTACATTTGTTCCGAAAGATAATGCAGGGCAGCGCACCATCTTCAACGTTCCGCTCACACAGTTTGTAAGGCTTGAAACGGATCTGAGAAACTATTACAAGATCACGCGTAATGTAACCTGGGCTAACCGCCTCAATCTTGGATATGGTTATGCCTACGGGAACAGCAGCTCGCTGCCTTTCGTCCGCCAGTTTTTTGCAGGAGGAAGTAATGATATCCGGGCGTTTCCGGCCAGGGCATTGGGCCCCGGAACATACAAAGTTAATCCCAACGAATCTTTTGCCGATCAGGGTGGTGATATCAAAGCCATGCTGAATACCGAACTGAGATTTAAACTGGTGAGCATTCTGTATGGTGCCGCCTTTGTTGACGCGGGAAACATCTGGCTACGCAAAGAAGACGTTGGCACACCGGCAACGGCAACTGATCCTGCAGTGGCTGGAAGGCCTGGTTCAGGATTTAAACTGAGGAATGCACTGAGTGAGATGGCAGTGGGTACCGGAGCAGGATTACGTGTAGATGCTACCATCTTTGTGATCCGCCTGGATGTGGCCTTCCCGATCAGGAAACCCTACCTTCCTGAAGGAGAGCGCTGGGTAATTGACCAGGTAGCCTTCGGGAGCAGCCAGTGGAGAAAAGACAATTTAGTTTACAATATCGGGATCGGGTATCCCTTTTAATACACAACATGAAAGTAGCACATAAAATAAAGCATTTCTTTATTGCGCTGTACCATCTTTTTGTTGCAGCAGGAAAAGGATTCGTTGAAGACCGCATTACCAAACTCAGTGCAGCCCTCGCCTATTATACGATATTTTCACTCACTCCATTGATCATTATTATCATTGCGGCGGCCAGTATATTCTTTAGCAACAAGTTAAATCCGGGCACAGAACTATTCGCACAGATCAGCGAAATGGTGGGCCGGGACGCCGCAAAACAATTGCAGGGTTTTGTGGAAAATGCCAACCTTACAGGAAAAAGCACCATCGGGCTGATCATAGGTGTAGTGACCCTGATTGTGGGTTCAACAGCCATATTCATTGAAATACAGGACAGCATTAACCTGATCTGGAAAGTAAAGGCCATCCCAAAGAAAGGATGGAAAAAGATGATCACTAACCGCCTGCTTTCTTTTTCACTGATCATTTCCATGGGTTTCCTGTTACTGGTATCCCTGGTGATCAACAGTATCGTGATCGGTATGGGCTCTAAACTGGGCTATTTTCTAACCAACAGTAAATTCGGCCACGCCATACCCTTAGCCAGTGATACCACTACCCTGCTGATCTATATCCTGAACAATGCGATCACGCTTGCAGCCGTTACCGCTGTGTTTATGATCATCTTTAAGGTGCTGCCTGATGTAGACCTCAAATGGAAATCTGCAATGATAGGTGCGCTGTTTACAGCCCTGCTGTTTAGCCTTGGGAAATATGTGATCGGTATCTATATTGAAAAAGGGAACCCCGGTTCGGCATTTGGTGCTGCGAGTTCAATTATTGTGATCCTGCTGTGGATTTATTACACCTCTATCATTTTATACTTTGGTGCCGAGTTTACACAGGCTTACGCAGAGAAATATGACGGGGGGATCAGGCCGAGCAAGTATGCCGTGCATACCCAGATCACTATAGTGGAAGAAAAAGTAGATGTATTGCCTCCGCAACACCCAGAAGAAACAAAAGCAGAACCAGCCTAAGCTGATTCTGCAATTTCTACTATATCATCTGAAACTGCGGCAGTGGCAGCTTCTTCATCGGCAGAAACAAGCTCCTCGATGGTATCTTTTTCTATTCTCAGGTTCCTGATGATATGCTGTTGCCTGTCAGGCGTATTCTTACCCATATAATATTCCAGCAAGTTTTTTATCGTCTGGTCTTTCAGGATGACAGGGTCCAGGCGGATGTCCTTTCCGATGAACAATCCGAACTCATCAGGTGAGATCTCTCCCAAACCTTTAAACCTTGTGATCTCCGGCTTGCTGCCCAATTTGGTGATCGCATTCCGGCGCTCCTCGTCACTGTAGCAATAGATGGTTTCTTTTTTATTGCGCACCCTGAAAAGTGGTGTCTGCAGGATGTACACATGCCCTGCCCTTACCAGGTCAGGGAAGAACTGCAGAAAGAAGGTCATCATCAGTAATCTGATGTGCATTCCGTCAACATCGGCATCGGTAGCGATCACGATATTGTTATAGTGCAGGCCGTCCAGTCCGTCTTCAATGTTCAGTGCGTGTTGCAAAAGGTTGAACTCCTCATTCTCATACACCACCTTTTTTGTCAGTTCGTAACAGTTCAGCGGCTTGCCCTTCAAACTGAATACTGCCTGGCAGTCTACATCCCTTGATTTAGTGATTGAGCCGGATGCAGAATCCCCTTCTGTAATAAACAGTGTGGTCTCGTAACGCTTGTCATGCGTGGTATTAAAATGAACCTTGCAGTCCCTCAGTTTCTTGTTGTGCAATGATGCTTTTTTTGCGCGGTCATTGGCCAGCTTTTTGATACCGGCTATATCCTTGCGTTCGCGTTCAGACTGCAGGATACGTTTCAGTAACGCATCTGCAACATCAGTATGTTTATGCAGGTAATCATCCAGTTCCTTCTTTACAAAATCATTGATAAAGGTACGTACCGATGGCCCTTCCGGGCCCATGTTCTGGGAACCCAGCTTGGTCTTTGTCTGCGATTCAAATACAGGCTCCTGCACACGTACAGAAATTGCAGCGATGATAGATGCCCTGATATCGGATGCCTCGTATTCCTTTTTATAGAATTCACGGATGGTTTTCACCACTGCTTCCCTGAATGCTGCCTGGTGTGTTCCACCCTGGGTAGTATGCTGTCCGTTCACAAATGAGTGGTAATCCTCACCGTACTGCTGCCCGTGGGTCATGGCAATCTCAATATCGTTCCCCTTCAGGTGAATGATCGGGTAACGGATATTTTCTACGTCAGCCACTTTGTGCAGCAGGTCATATAGGCCACGTTCAGAGAAATACTTCTGGTTGTTAAAATTCACCGTTAAGCCGGTGTTCAGGAACACGTAGTTCCAGATCATGCTTTCTACAAAGTCAGGAATATAGTGGTAGTTTCTAAAGATACTTTCATCAGGGTAAAAGGTAATGGCTGTACCATTCCGCTGCGTGGTATCAATAATGGGATGATCAATAATGATCTCTCCTCTTGAAAATTCTACTTTTTTGGTTTTGCCGTCACGGTATGACTGTACCACAAAATTGGTAGACAGTGCATTTACCGCTTTGGTACCCACCCCGTTCAGTCCTACAGATTTCTGAAAGGCGTTGCTGTCATACTTACCGCCCGTATTGATTTTCGACACACAGTCGATCACCTTTCCCAGCGGGATCCCCCGCCCGTAATCGCGTACATTTACTTTCGAATCAGAAACCGTAATATCGATCGTCCGCCCGGAACCCATGACAAACTCATCGATAGAGTTATCCATGATCTCCTTCAGCAGCACGTAGATACCGTCATCCTGCGCAGAGCCGTCACCTAACTTTCCGATATACATCCCAGGCCGTAACCTGATGTGTTCCTTCCAGTCGAGCGACCGTATACTGTCATCGTTATAAATAGGTTCTGCCATAAAATTTGTATTATCCCCAAATCTACTGAAATATGCGTGTTTACAGATATACAGTTTTCAACAAATACACAATTCAGACAGTTATGGATTTCAAAAATCAAGTTTGTGCTCCCTTCACCGCATTGCCGCCACAGGCTATATGCGTAATACCATGTTTTGCATGCCCTCCTTCACTCAGATCTCAAGCCCGTTTACATCGGTAGTGAGCACCCCGCTCATATAATCAAAAAACGGGCGCATGTTTTTAAACACCTGCCCGGCGTCTTTTACAAAGGAAGCACTCAACACCTCTTCATCCGTAAATCTTTTCACCAGCAAAAACTGCTTGTACCGCAGCAGGTCTATCGCCTCATGGTGAATATCAAAACCTTTCGGGGCAGTTTTTACCTGCTCTCCCTTCAGGGTTCCGAACGTTTCTGTGAACGCCCTGCTCTTCAAGATCTTTCTCAATGGCGCTGCATCTGCACTGATCTCCTCACGTATCCGTTTTAAATCCTCTGCATTGGGTTGCTGAAACCCTCCCCCGATAAAGGTGTTTCCGGGTTCAATATGAAAATAATATCCTCCCCGGCGCTGTTTTGTGGCGCGGACAAAGTTACCGCTCCAATTGGTTTTATACGGGATCTTTTCTTTTGAGAACCGGGTGTCCCGGTAAATGCGGTGCAGGCTCTTTTTCCCTGACAGCGTTTCAATTGAATCATGAACATTCAGTTCGGCTATCAGGCTATCGGCAAAAACCTCTATGAATTTCTGCTGTACGGCAAACTCATCTTTATGCGCGTTGAACCAATCCCGGTTGTTATTCTGTTTTAACGACTTCAAAAATTCCAGGGCCGGGGCCGGAATGTGTACTGGTGACTTAGACATATTTTTAGCAGTAACAGTAAAAAAGATTTACCATACCAATCATAACATATTTATTTTATATAATTTAAACATTTAATTCATATCAATGTCAAAACCGATCGTAACCGGCCTCCTGTCATATGGAATGTCCGGAAGAATATTCCACGCCCCCTTTTTAGCAACAAATCCGGGTTTCCTGTTCAAAGCAGTTGCAGAACGCCACGAAAAAAAAGCAGGATTAAAATACCCGGGCCTGAAAAGCTACGGTAGTATTGAGGAATTACTGGACGACAGGGAAATTGAGCTGGTGGTGGTCAACACCCCCAACTACACTCATTTTGATTTCGCCAGGCGGGCCCTTCAGGCTGGAAAACATGTGCTGATTGAAAAACCCGCTGCCGTTACCGCTGCC